>Ga0209491_10001405_pt1 | contig 47186 bp, 36 predicted proteins | sample BON02_FD_187213 | JGI IMG/M metagenome (GOLD analysis project Ga0209491, IMG submission 187213) | Freshwater microbial communities from Lake Bonney liftoff mats and glacier meltwater in Antarctica - BON-02 (SPAdes) (version 2) | ecosystem: Environmental > Aquatic > Freshwater > Ice > Glacier...
ACTGGTAACTCTGAAGGCTGACTTCTTCGCTGCAGCCTTCGGGCGTTCTCTGCCTGACACGAGGGCGAATGATTTCTTCACGTTTGCCGTCAATCTGTATCCGCCCAGTGCTGCTACCCGAGCGGAATTTGTCACCGCCGGTAGGCAGATGTTTCGGGCCGCAAAGAAGGCTAACCTCTTGGGCCATCACTTGGCAAATCAAGTCGCGAACATGTTCACGAATAAAGCTACGAAATACTTGACCAGCTTCGCTACCGGAAGCTTGATCCAATTGGCCAAGCAAATAAAATCACTCATGGTGGTCTCCCCAACGACTGTTTACCGTTGTCTAAAACTTGAAACTTTCCGACTGAGCAAGTTTGCTCAGTCGGAGACCACTTTTCAAGTTTTAACAATTAAGGGGTCGCTTCCTATTAGCTTCCGGCAGGTTATCTCCATTTCAGGCAAGTATTGCTGCGCGAATGAATGGTTTGCAAGTAAGCAATTAAAAACGAAAAAGGAACAAATCAAAACTCGCGTTTTCAAGAAGTCAAACATCGTTCTACCCGATTAGTGGATGTGTTTTCACCGCTTAATTCGTATTTTCCGCTGTGAAGCTTAATGCATCCTGCGAAATGACTGTACATGATCCATTTTGCGATTGAAACGCGTTTGTTCATTGATTCATGTCAGTTGGCAAGACAGATTACCGGAAACAGGAATGAAGTGAATTCACAGTGGTTAAAAAACAACAGGGAGCGTAATCTTTAAGAAATTGTACCCCCCCCAAACTGCGTCAATAGTTTTTTTCAGGAAAAATAAAAAATACTACAGTTGTAAAAATAAACCAGCTTCGTTCAACCTGGTAGCACTTGATAGTAGCCGTTTTCCGAGATGACTTTGATGGGGACGTCGAATAAATTTGACAGGTTTTGACTGGTCAAGGCACGTTGCTTGGAATCGTACAGCATGACCTTTGCGTTTTTCAGCAGGACCACGTGACTGACCTCCGGTGGAATCTCTTGGATTTGATGTGTGACTAAGATCACGGTTTTTGCGTTGGGCGATGGGGCGGATTGATCACCGCGCATCAGGCGACCGATGGTGTCCAAGTAATAGAACTGAGCCTGTAAATCGAGGCCGGTTGTGGGTTCATCCAGGATCAAGCAATTGGGATCGTTCACCAGGGCTCGGGCCAGTAGGTGCCGACGTTGTTGGCCGGTCGACATTTTTGCAAAAGGCTGGTCAAGCAAGGTATGAATTCCAAGTTGATGGATGACTTGTTGGGCGGTGGCCCGTTGGACTTGAGTGAATTGTTGGTGCTTATACGTATCGACGCTGGAATAGAAACCTGACAAAACGACCGACAAGCCTGTGGCTGCTGGAAGGTAATTCTGCTGCATTTCAGCCGAGACGATTCCCAGTTGGTTTTTCAATTCCCAGATGTTCCAACGTTGGCGGCCGAAAATTTCAACGCTGCCACTGGACGGATAAATTTCTCGAGCCAGCATTTTCATTAAAGTCGACTTGCCAGCCCCGTTGGGACCAATGATGGCCGTGCTTTGCCCTTCCGGAATGGTCAAATTGAAGTTCTTAAAAACTTGGGTGGTGCCTCGAAATGCGGTTGCGTGTTGAATGTTGAGAATGTTCATCGATCGATCTTTGAGTTTCCAGGTGCGATAGGGCAGGGCGACGCCAATCGGAACAATTGTTCGGGTCGATTGTAAATTGTAAAGTTGATATCGAAGTTTCGGCATGCAATCGGAAAATTCGTTCAACTTGCCGTCGCAATCGGCCAGTCCGTACGAATTGGTGCGGGTGTCGCATACGTGACAAGTGATACGTTACACCTTGAAACACATCCAGTGTAGCCAACCGCGGTTGTTCGACGATAGCACTATCAGTTGGAAACAATTAGCTCCCGCCGTTCGAGTTGGATAAGCAATGGATGAAATAGAAAACGAAGATTTTGATCTGGCCGACGTGCTGGAAGTGGATACCGATAAGTTGGAACAAGAGCTAGAAGAAGTGACCAACGCGATCCAATCGGTTTCCAACTTGCAGTCTCCGCTGGAAACGTATCTTCGCGAGATCAATGAAACCAAATTGTTGACCGCTGCGGACGAACGTGATCTGGCAAGACGCATTGCCGCCGGTGACGCCAGGGCGCGGGATCGGATGGTCCGAGCGAACTTGCGGTTGGTGGTTAATATCGCCAGGTGTTACACCGGTAAGGGAATTGGTTTGCAGGACTTGATCGAAGAAGGCAATCTTGGATTGTTGCGAGCGGTTGAGGGGTTTGACCCAGACATGGGAACCCGTTTCAGTACCTACGCTAGTTACTGGATCAAGCAATCGATCAAGCGTGCGTTGATCAATTCGGCCAAAACCATTCGTATCCCTGCTTACATGGTTGAATTGCTTTCGAAGTGGCGTCGTGCGACGATTCGCTTGACCGAAGAGTTGGGACGTAATCCAACGCCTGAAGAGATTGCAAGATTATTGGGTGTGCCCAAGAAGAAATTGCCAATTATCAAGAAGGCAATTCACATTCACAATTCGACACCGCAGACCGACCAAAGCGAATCGGGGTGGAGTCTTGGTGAAATGGTGATGGACGAACGAGCCAAGTCGCCTGAAGACGAGATGATCGAGAATGATATCTTGACCAAAGTTATGGATATGCTGCATGAATTAGACCCTCGCGAATCGGTGGTTCTACGAATGCGTTTCGGGTTGGATGAAATGGACCCTCACACACTGAAAGAAATTGGCGAAAACTTGGGGCTGACCCGCGAGCGTGTTCGCCAAATTGAAACCGAAGCGTTGCGGAAGCTGGGCGACGGCCTGAAAGAACCTCATGAACGAATGTATCGGGTCACCAAGTAGTAGGTATTGACCACCGATCTTAAGACAAGTCGATGCACTTTCATCGCAAGTGCCAGAGACAGCAAGCGCATCAAGCCACAGGGTTCTGGACCTGTGGCTTGATGCGTTTCTTGTAGATCGCGGCGGGGTCGACCTCTAGATCAGGTAGGTTTTGCTTTCGTCCCAAGGCAGGGGCTAGTTCTTGGGGTCTTTGTCGTTGGCGCTGTCGTCCCAGGAGAAGTCGTCGAAAGTTTGCTCGACGACTTTTTCTAGTTCGTCTTCGAAGCCACCATCGGCTTGGTGGTCGTCAGCGATTTCAATGGGCATCACCACCAAACGATTCATCTTAACATCGATTACTCGCATCCATTGCCCTGGATCGGCGGATCCGCTGCTGCAGGTCGCGGTGTATTGTTTGCCATCAATTTCAACAGTCCCGCTGGGTAGCATAGGCGAGATCACAAGCGCCTTGGAACTTTTTAGTTGTTGCATTTGGCTAGAAAGTAAATTCTTCGGCAAGACGCTGTCCGAATCAGGCGCTTTGATAATGAACCGTTTTCCCATCGGGGTATGCGGCCAGATGTAAGCGAAGGCCGCAAACAGGACCGGCATTGAGAATACGACGATAGCGATCATCATCGCGCCTGCGGCCATCGAATGAAAGAACCCGAAGGTGATGGCACCCAAGGCCAGTAACGCACTGACGATGAATAAGATGCCAGCCGAAGGCACAAACATTTCGATCACAACGACCAAGTAGAACGCAAGTAATAACAGCCATGCGGTGGTCAATGGACCCATGAATTAAGACCCTTTTGTCTGGATGAAGCAAGACCGTTGTAAAAGAACCGATGTAGAATGTCGGCCCCAGTAAGAAGAAGCTTAGCGTTGAAAGTAAAGTTTACCAGTGTGGAACGTCGCCTGAACCAAGGCCCAGTCAACTGCCAGCAAGAACCGGGCTACTTGGGTTCCACCTTAATGATCATCCCAGACACTTCGAAGACCTTAACTTCTACGCCCTTTTCGATGACTCGGCCGTCGCTAATCACGTTGATGACTTCGTTCCCAAACTGGACTTTGCCGCCGGGCATCAGTGGCGTCACGGTCAATCCAGAACGATTCAAAAGGTAATCGAATTTCGCTCCCCGTGAAACTCCTTCCAACGCTAGGCCCGCATCACCGCCGCCCGGGGGTGAAAGAATTAAGCGATTCAGGAAGGGAACTTTTTCCATATAGTACCGAATGAAAATGATCGCGGCAAAAATTCCAAGCATCCCAGCAAGTAGCGTCGTCAGGCTCCAGCCAAGTTGGTTGATTTGTGCTTGACTGCGCGGAATCACAAAGTCCTGGCACGCCAGGACGATTGCCAGCAGCAGCATCAATCCTCCGCCAATGCCAAACAGTCCCAGCCCCGGGACGACAAACAATTCCAGCAAAATAAAAACAACGCCGAACACAAATAGTAGGATCTCCAGCGCGCCGGCACTGCCTTCAAAATAGTGTGACCAAAAGAAGAGTCCCAAACAGCAAGCCGATAGAAATCCAGGGACGCCGATTCCTGGTGCGGATAGTTCGATCATCAGCGCGAACATTCCCACCATCAACAGCAGTCCGGAGATGCCCGGTCGATTAAGAAATCTGGCGAAACGCTGTACCGTTCGATCACTTAACGTGGGCACAATGGTGCGCCAGTCATCGACGCTGTAGAGGGTCTTCGCTGCATCGACATTGTCGACCAAGTGATCCACAATGCCCCGTTTTTTCGCCTCGGTCGACGACAGGCCGGTGGCCAAACTGACTTCGCCCTGTTTTTGCCAATCGTCGGCATCGATCAAGCTGGCGTGTTGTTTTTCATTTAGCAAACGAAGCGAGCCTGATTTACGGTTCCGATATTCGAATATCGCTTGATTACCAAGGGTAAGGCCCGCAATCAGCGACCAGTCGCGATTCTTTGCAAGTGCAATCGATTGTGATGTGACAATCAGAGAATCAATCAAGGAATCATCGCCCAGTGGCAAGGATACGTTCCCGCCCAGTTTTTGATCGTTGGTGATTACGATTTCATCACAGGCCATTGCGACCAACGTTTCGGCGCCGTCGGCACCATTGGGAAGCAACGCAACGGTACGGATTGAATTACGATCCAGTCCTGCAATTGTTTGCGCCAGGCTGGCCGCAGCCTGCAGGTCGTATCCGCCTAACGTGTCGATGCGGACGAATAGTAAATTGGTATTGCCCACCAGCAGTTCACTGCCGATACTGCGACTGGCCCAGGAAACGAAGTCTTGATCCAATTGGGTGACATCTAAAATAGCGGCGGACCATTCTTTGAAATTTTCGCCAGCCACCAAGTCTACCAACTGATCCGTTTGCAGTCGCAAGATCAGGTCGTCTCGGTTGACGACCGGCGGTTGAATCAAGCCCCAGCCCGACAAGGAATTGGCGGTCCATTGAATTTCGCTGCCAGGCGATGCAATCTCTTCACTGCCAACCTCTTGTCCTTGGGCGTTCATGTCTTCTCGGGTGGCTTGGTCGGCAAAAATGTTCTTGCCATCGGGTTTGGTGACTCGATACAAGCCCGAAGTGTTGTTTACAAGTGACTGCACCACGGCCGCTGGCCACTGGTTTCCTTTCTTGGCGATCAGCTGGTAGTTGACTTGCTCCAGTTCCGAATTCTTGGAATCAGATCCGACGCCGCCTAGAAACGCTTCATCATCCATCCACAATTCTTCACAACCCAATGCCACCAGCAGTGCATGGCCTGCCAGTTTGCTTTGTAGCTTTAAATTCAAATCACGGCTTGGTTTGGACGAAAATCCAGAGGCGGGCGGGATGTAGGCGACGGTCTTGATTCGTTGCATTTGAGGTCGTTGCAAGTAGCTTGCCAATGCCAAACAACTTTCGAACTTACTACCGCCGCCGGTAATGTTGGCCGCGGTGTCAAATTCGAGAAGCAAGACCGGACGATTCCCACCGGTTTGAGCTTCCCAGCGACTGAGTGCTTGGTCGATGCCCGACTTGACCGCTTTCTCGGAAGCTTCGTCGATCGGCAGCGAGATCTTCAGGCGGGCTGCGGGAGTGGGCTCGGTATTCTGAGCGGCCTGCAAAATGGTGGCGTTCCACAGGCAGGGTAAGCCACTGATGGTTTGGGCGTTGGGTTGAAGTCCTATTACCAAGGGACCGCTAAAGCCGCCCAGATAAATGCAGGCCATCCAAACCAATAGCATCACGATTTTGGCCCGAGTTGAGCTGGCGGGACGGCCGTTTCGAAGTCCGGTGTTGAATTCTTGCATATCAGTTTCCATCGATCTTCGGGTTATCACGATTGCGGTTGGGCAGCCTTGAACTGTTAGCACCAGCAATCGTAACCGAAGGTTGGTTTCCCAATTCAATAAAAAGTCGGGTGAGAAAATGAAAAGATCCCCGGCAGGCCGCGCTGAATCATCGGCTTTGGTCTGCGTTAATGGAGTGATTCAAAGGTTAATTTCGAATGAATCATGCCTAACAAAGATCAAAGTCACCGGTGTAGGTCATAACCGCAGCGATTGTGGGCTTATTCGCGGCTGATGTTCAATTATAGCCCTTTCCAGAGACTATTTTCTCTTTCACACTTGATTCCAATCGCATTTTTCCGCGAACTGGCGGCACAGGTCATGCTTGGCACTGGAAAAGAAGGCTTGATGCGGTGACAATAACCCCTGCGATAAATTGTCTTGCCCGCGTAATTTTAGTTTGTTGTCCAGCCACGAAGGATTCCTAAACCATGTCAGATTTTTCCAGCCAATCCGCTTCCCTGAACCGGAATCAAGTTGACGTTCCGTTGCCTGTGCGTGTCATTTCTGCTATCGATTTGTTGATTTGTATGGCGAACATTGGGTTATTTGCTTGGACGATCTACAAGTTGTACGTCGAAGGGCATATCGACTACATCGGGTATTCTATGTTTGCCAATATGGTGATCGTGACCTCGGGATTGATCGGCCTATTTGGAGTCCTTGGCAACATCTTGATCCAAGGCGGCATGGTCAGTGGCGTTCGCTTTGGCTGGTGGCGAATTGGCGTCACGATCGGCAGCATCGCGGTCTTTTCCGGCTTGATGTATATGTTGCTGCCAAATCCTGATCAATTGTTGTCCGTTAAGAATCGCGAAACGTATCTAATCTTCGGCGGCTCGTCGGTGGCGCGGCTGGTTTGGGTGTCGATTTATGGAGTTGCTTTGATACTATTGAACCGAGCTGCTTCGAGGAAAAAGCAATAGTGGGCCCAGGGCTGCTTTGGGTCCTGAGAAGAATTTGAGCCATGCCGCTGAATGGTAAAGACGAAATAAGCCGTCGATTCTTCGAGGATCGACGGCTCAGTTTTGGGGCAGAGGGAACGGCCGCCAGAATCTTCCGATATGAAATTTCGGTGCTGGTGCAGTGATCTGTGCTGGTTCGGTGTTGATGCAGTGCTGGTTCGGTGATCGAAGCAGTAGAGCTTGATCGCCAGCAAAGCATTAGATTCGGGTTGGCGGGCTGACTGATTGATCAGGCCGGGCATTAACTTGAGCAACGCTGGTCGAACCCGTGACGCCCGTGTTCCTGGACAATAAAGTTCTGGGACAGCGTTTGATATTGGTGTCGACTTGGATGGCACTATTGGGGCGTGCTATTGGGGCGTGCTATTAGTGTGAGTTCTTGCGGTGCGTTCTTATTCTGCTTGGGCAGCGGGAGTCGCAACAATCGCTAAGATTTGGATGTTCGATTTTGCATCGCCAGCGGCGCCGTTGGCTAAATTTGCGCCGTTGGCTAAATTTGCGCCGTTGGCTAAATTCGGGCCTTCGGCTAAATTTAGCTCCGCTTCTGTGTTTGATGTCTTGAGCTAACCGTTAATCTTCGCGTTCGATCATCATTGCCACTGCGTTGCCGCCGCCCAAGCAGAGGCTGGCAATTCCACGTTTCAGGCCCCGCTGGGCCATTGCGTGCATCAAGGTCACTAGCACTCTGGCGCCGCTGGCTCCGATTGGGTGGCCCAGCGAAATTCCGCCGCCTAGCACGTTGACTCGGTCGGTGCTTAAGTTCAATTTCTTACAGCAGGCAATCATTTGGCTGGCGAAGGCTTCATTGATTTCAAACAAATCGATATCGTCCAGCGTCATGCCAACCTTCTCCATCAATTGCGAAATGGCAAACGCCGGCGCGATGAATAGGTCTTTAGGTTGAACGCCAGCCGTGTATGCGGCCACGATCTTGGCCACAATTTTCGGGTTGGCCAGTGAACCTTTGAGTCGTTGGGCGGTGGCCTGATCGGTGACGACCAGTGCGGCAGCTCCGTCACTGATGGTCGAGGCATTTCCTGCGGTTACCGTGCCGTCTTTTTGGAACACTGCACGCAGGCTGGATAAGGTTTCGAGGGTACTGTCGGGTCGCGGGCATTCGTCGGTGTCCACAATCGTGTCACCTTTCCGCGAACTGACGGTCACAGCCGCAATTTCTTCCTTGAATGAGCCCGACGCAATAGCTGCTGCGGCTCGTTGCTGGCTTTGGAGTGAAAATTCGTCCTGATCTTGGCGAGTCACATCATAGGCCTGAGCGATGTGTTCGGCGTGATTGCCCATGTGGCATGCTTCAAAAGCGCAAGTTAGCCCGTCGTGGACCAAGGCATCCACAACTTGGAAGTTTCCTAGGCGAATGCCTTCGCGAAGGCCAAACGAAAGGTGAGGTGCGGCGCTCATGTTTTCCATGCCGCCAGCGACAATGATTTTGGCGTCACCGCAGCGAATCGCTTGATCGGCCTGCATGACCGCCTTGAGGCCCGAACCACAAACTTTGTTGACGGTTACCGCCGCAATAGAATTAGGCAGCCCTGCACCCAAGGCGGCCTGGCGCGCGGGAGCTTGGCCCACGCCCGCCTGTAAGACGTTGCCCATGATGACCTCATCCACCTCCTCAGGACCAACGCCGGCCTTGGCCAAGGCTGCAGCAATCGCGATAGCACCCAATTTGGGTGCCGAAACGGTTGATAGTGAGCCACGAAAACCGCCAATGGGAGTACGTGCACCGGCAACTAGGTACGAGTGTGTCATCAAAGTGTCCTTCGGATCGAACGGTGCTTCATCCAGTTAGCTGGCGTTTGCAAGCAGCCGAACTGTTTTCAAACTGGGGCCGCTGACATAACGGCGATCGTCAGGGATCGCAATTTCGTCGCAATCTATTACGTTAACGTAGTCTCACGGTTGGTCCCAGGGCCCTTATCGCGATTTCAATGAAGTCGACAATACAGCCCTAGTGAAGTGACGGTCCGATCGCCGCAAAGCGTGAAATCTGAGCGAAACCCAGGAAGTTGCTGCGATCGACCGGACAGTATTCCTGGGACAGTATTCCTGGAACATGGTTGTTAGAACATGGTTGTTAGAACATGGTTGTTAGAACATGGTTGTTAGAACACGGTTGTTAGAACACGGTTGCTGGCACATGGTTGCTGGGCAAGGATCGTTCCAGGGCAAAGATCTCCGGGATATTGTTGTGGCAGACGTGACGTTGGCTTGGGCGTCGCACACCAGTCGGGCTTGCCTGCCGCTGGGCCTGGCCGCCAAATCTTTGGGGCCCGACAGTCAGGCGTTTTTTTGGGTAAGTTGAAGGCCTTTGGCGGGCGTGGACAGTCGACTTTGAAATGCTGGCGTTAACTTCCGGTCGGTATGGTTAACTTCCGGCGGAATCCGGATAAAATTTAAGTTCCAAAGCTGATGCCTTTTTCGATTCGATGCAACTTGTGTCGGTTAGGGCCGTGCGCGGTGTGCCAGCCTAGTGTTTGCCACTCTAGTGTGGGCTGGGCAAACTCGGTGGGGCAAAAAGACTGGTGCACGAAATCTGGTGCACGAAATCTGGTGCACAAAGACCTGGCTCTGGGGGCGTTGGCGTTTCAAGGCGAAGCGGGAACTTGTTTCAGGACGGTTCCTAAAACTTATCTATAAACCTTTATCAACTTAATTTGGGCTTGCCCGAGGTTCCTTCATGGCGACGTTAACCGATCTGGAAAAGAAACAAATCGCTCAGGCCGAAGAACTATTGTTCTCGGGTCCCACCAAGGAGGGTTTTGCAAAAGATCTTTTCTTTGGCAAGTTCCGCGCAACCTCGATTATGCCGTACCCAAGCTTGGCCAGTATGCCCGAAGACTTTCAGGCTCGTGGGCAGGCCGCGGTCGACAAGGTGCGAAAATATTGCGACGAACATATTGATGCCGACAAAATTGACCGCGACGCGAAGATTCCCGATGAAGTGATCAAAGGCTTGGGTGATCTTGGAGTTTTGGGGATGACCGTGGGTGCCGAGTTTGGCGGTCAGGGCATGAGCCAATACAACTACTGCCGGGTGATGGAGGTGATCGGTGGGCATTGTGCGTCGACTGGCGTGTTCGTGAACGCTCATCATTCGATCGGTTTGCGAGCCCTGGAGTTGTTTGGAACTCAAGAGCAGAAAAAGCGTTGGATGAAGCCATTGGCGGCCGGCGACAAGATTGCAGCCTTTGCATTAACTGAATCCGAAGCGGGTTCGGACGCCAGTAATGTTCAAACGGTCGCAGTTCCCGATTCTGACGGGAAGGGCTTCACGCTGACAGGTGAAAAACGTTGGATCACCAACGGCGGCATTGCCGATGTGTTGACCGTGATGGCACGAACTCCGGATCCTGCTGACCCAGATGGCAAAATCACTGCGTTTTTAGTCACGCCCGACATGGAAGGCTTTGAGGTTCTGGAGCAACGGATGGAGAAGTGCGGTATTCGTGGCACCGCGACCGGTAGATTGCGTTTCAACAACGTTTATGTTCCTCGTGAAAACATTCTTGGCCCGATTGGTAAAGGCCTTCGAGTTGCGTTGACCGTTTTGGATTTTGGCCGAACGACTTTTGGTGCCAGTTGCACCGGTGCGGCCAAGTATTGCTTGAAAAAAATGGCCGAGCGGGCGAACACTCGACACCAGTTTGGCAAGAATTTGGGCAGCTTTGAATTGGTCAAAGCGAAGATGGCCGAAGCCGCTGCAGATACTTACGCCATGGAAAGTGCGACCTATCACACGGCTGCACTGATCGACAGTGGTGCCGACGACTACATGGTGGAAACCGCGATGTTGAAGGTGTTTGCCAGTGATCAATTGTGGCGAATTGTGAACGACACACTACAAGTTTGGGGCGGAGCAGGGTTCTTTACCGATCAACCCTTCGAACGCTTGATGCGCGATGCACGGTTGAACCAGATTGGCGAAGGTGCCAACGATGTTTTGCGTTGTTTCATTGCGATGGTTGGCTTGCGTGGCGTGGGAATGGAATTGAAGGGGATTTATGACGGAGTCAAGGGCTGGAATCCTAAGTCTCTGTTCGATGCGGGCAAGATTTTGCGACGGGCACCGACCATTTCATGCCCGCACGATTTGCTACGTCCGCACGCTCGTGATCTGGGTAAGCAAGTTGGCAAATTTGCGCAGGCTTGCCAGTCGGCTTGCATTAGGTACCAAGAGGGCATTCTCAATCGACAGTATTTTCAAGCTCGAATTGGTGATATCGCGACCGAATTGTTTATGGCCAGCTGCGTGTTTTCGCGTTTGGTTCGCTTGATCGAAGATGACGTTCCAGACGATCAGCAGCAGTTGGAATTCAAGACCGGTTTGTTGTACTTGAAGTATGCCAAGCGTCGCAACAATGTTCGTCTTCGTGAACTTGCCAATCAGTTTGATGCCGACGTAACCGAGACGGCGGACCTGTGGTTGGCTCACGATTTTAAGAGCTGATTTTGTTGAGGTCAGACGATTGAAATGGGTTGGCACGCAAGTCCTTGCTTGACGTGCCATTTTTTTGCAGCAACTTAAGAGTTGCTAAAAGGTTTGGGCAATCTTGCTTCGTTGGATTTGACGATTGCCTGCGTCACACTTTTTGTTTGGGAAGCTCTGCGATGTCTTGGGAGTCCTTGATTGAAACTTTTCAACAGCAACGTGCCACTATTGCGTTGGGGGGCGGTCCAAAAGCCATTGAACGTCAACACGCCAAAGATCGATTAACAGCGCGGCAGCGGATCGAAAAATTGGTAGATCCCGGTACGATGTTTCTGGATATTGGACATTGGGCCGCGTTTGGAATGTATCAAGAGTGGGGCGGTGCGGACGGGGCCGGCGTGGTTTGTGGAGTGGCCACCATTTGTGGGCGATCGGTGATGGTGATTGCCAATGACGCCACGATCAAGGCCGGTGCTTTCTTTCCGATGACTTGTAAGAAGGTGTTGCGCGCCCAGCGTATGGCGTTGACGAATCGATTGCCTTTGGTGTACCTAGTGGATTCGGCTGGCGTGTTTCTGCCATTGCAAGACGAAATTTTTCCTGACGAAGACGACTTTGGAAGAATCTTTCGCAACAACGCAGTGATCAGCGCTTTAGGAATTCCTCAAATTGCTGCCATCATGGGCAACTGTGTGGCTGGCGGTGGGTACCTGCCGGTTCTGTGTGACAAACTGGTGATGACCGAGGGAAGCGGCTTGTACTTGGCCGGTCCGGCCTTGGTCAAAAGTGCCATTGGTCAAGAGGTTTCACACGAAGACCTGGGTGGCGCTGCCATGCATGAAGCGATTAGCGGAACCATTGATTTCCGCGAGCCCAACGAAGAAGCGGCGATCGATCGCTTGCGCAAGCTGGTTGATAATTGGCCCGAAGATCCTAAGGCGAGTCAATATCGACGTCACCAACCGTTGGCCGCGGCGTCACAAAAGTCTTTGCTGGACATCGTGCCCGCTCAAGCAGGGAAGACTTTTGAAGTTCGCGATGTGATCGATTGTTTGGTCGATCAAGATTCATTTCAGGAGTATAAAAAAGCCTTTGGGCAGACGATCGTTTGCGGTTACGCGCGGATCGGTGGATTCAATGTCGGTATTGTTGCCAACCAGCGTCATCCGGTTCAAAATCCTAAGGAGGGCATGCAATTCGGAGGCGTGATTTATCACGATAGCGCAGATAAGGCGGCTCGCTTTATCATGGACTGCAACCAAACATGGACGCCACTGATCTTTCTGCAAGATGTGATGGGTTTTATGGTTGGTCGTGACAGCGAACATGCAGGAATTATTCGCGCGGGTGCGAAGTTGGTGAACGTTATTTCCAACAGTCGTGTACCTAAGCTGACGGTGATTATTGGCGGCAGCTACGGGGCGGGGAATTATGGAATGTGCGGCAAAGCGTTTGATCCACGGTTCATTTTTGGATGGCCCAACGCACGGTACGCGGTGATGGGCGGTAAGCAAGCGGCGGCGACTTTGTTGGACATCAATATTGCGGCAATGAAGCGGGCTGGCAAAGAGCCCGACGTCGCGGAGTTGGAAGATCTACGAGCGATGGTCACGAAGTCTTATGATGATTCGACGGATATTCGATACGCGGCCGCTCGGTTGTGGGTAGATGACATCATCATGCCCGATCAGACTCGAAATCATTTGATTCGCTGCCTGGAACTTACCACTCGGCATGCGGATGACGAACCTTTTCGTACGGGTGTCCTGCAAGTGTAAGTTCGCCTCGCCTTCCGATCGCCGGTACCTGTTTCCTGCACGGCAGGCAGGTCTTCTGGTCGGCAGGCAGGTAAATTTTTGAAAACGAAATCAACAAGAAACGCCAAACGGCTGCCTCAGTAAATCTAAAGGCAGCCGTTTCTTGTTTTAGAGTCAGATTTTTATCTTCAAGGCCGTTCGTTATCTTGGAGGCCGATTTTTATCTTGGAGTCAGATTTTTATCTTGGAGTATGAGAAGTTCAGCGTTTAGAACGGGATATCATCTTCGTCATAGGAAGCTTGGGAGAGTTCGTCGTTGGCGCTGCCCGATTGGTCCATATTGTCTGCGGACAAGGACCCGCCGCCTAGTTTCTTAAAGCTGGAAGCTTCGGCGTTCAGGAAGAACTTCACTTCGCTGTTGGAATCACGTTGCCAGCGCCGGCCGCTTAAGCGAAAGATGACTTCCACTTCGTCGCCAATGCTCAACGAGTCGACTGAATCGCAAGCGTCTTGGGTAAATTCGATAGGAACAAAGTTGGGGAACCGATCGTTGGGCTGTTCAAGGACCAGCAGTCGTTTACGAAATCCTTTTTGTCCGTAAGTTTTGGTTTCTTCGATCAAGTGGACGATGCCTCGGACCTTGCCTTCGTTCAACAGATTAGCGCTCATGAAACTGATGTCCTGGTACTACTAATGGGTATAAATTCGTTGCAAACCTAGCCAGAGGTAAGGTTTCTACTGACTGGCAGCATCCTACCGTTTTCGCCCTGTTTCGTAAAGAAACCAAATCACCAACTTCTTAAAGTCATTGGCTGCGGTGATCTAATCCACAGGACAGACGTCGACCGAGACCGTCAATTGATGACTGCCCCCGCCTAAGAAGACGCCTCGAAATGGCACGACATCGCTGTAATCCCGCCCCCGGGCGATGGGGACGTGATCCAAACCACAAAAACAGCGGTTGGTTGGATCCAGATCGACCCATCCCAGATCTTGTCCACAGTACAGGGAAACCCATGCGTGTGATTGGTCAGCGCCGATCAATCGTGGCTTACCTTCGGGCGGCAGGGTTCGCAGGTATCCACTAACATAACGTGCGGGTAGCCCAAGTGACCGCAGGGCTGCGATTTGAATTTGTGCAAAATCTTGGCAAACGCCTCGGCGAAGGGTGAACGCTTGGTCCACAGACGTGTTGACGTCTGTCGCTTTGGTGTCGTACTGAAATTCGGTGTAAATTTTCTGGGTCAAGGCCAAAGCGGCTTCTAGGATCGGCATGCCCTGCTTGAATGTACCTTGTGCATATTCAGCAAAACTTTGTTGGCGACGGATTCTTCGTGAATCAAATCGATAGGCAGAGACTTCCAGCCAATTTTGATCGAGTAGTTGTTTGACGTCGTTGGCAACATCTTGCCAGGACGGCGATCGATCCATCACAAATTGGGGTCTGGGTAGGACCTCGACTACGCTGCTGGCGGTCACAACCAAACGTCGATGGTTTTCTTCAACTGAAAATGCATGGACCAGATTGCCAAAAAAATCGGTACGTTTGGTCGAAACGCTAGTCCCTGGCTGAATCGTTAACCGGTGTTTACGGCACTTCAGAAATTCGGCGTCTCTGGGTGTTAGCATGACTTGGTTGTGGCTAACCTTGACAGGCGCTTGATACTGGTAAGTCGTGCTGTGGATTACCTTGTAAATTGAAGATGCCGGGTCGCTTGAAGGTTCAGGCGTTGGCGTGGAATCCCGTTCTGTCATCGTACCGATTCCACCGTCGCAAAGTGTCGCTGCAGGCCTGCATGGATCAGGAATCGACTGGCCACAGCGTCGGACAAATTAGGCAATTGTTCCACCAGTTTACCCAGCAGTTTTGCCAGTACCGCGCGAGTCCCGCTTTCGTCTACCAGCACCAGATCTTGAGGGTCCGCCAGGCGAATCGAATGATTCATCGCGACCACCAGTTTCTGGTCGGGGCTAAGTTCGATCTGATTCTTTTCTCTTGGCAGTGCATCGATATGGGCTTCGATCCGTCGCAATTGGAATGCAATCGAACGCGGGTTGGTATCGTCGGTGATCAGTAAATCACAGACGGCCATGGGGTGCATTGTTGCCATGTAACGCGAGCGATACGTCATCAGGCTATCGACCACTTGCAAGATCGCTTCCAGCGTTGTCTGTTCATCTTTTGCGGGCTTTCGTAGCATGACGCGCAGCAATTGAGCGGTTTGCCAAGCGCGTTCAATTCGCCTTCCCAGATCCAGAAAACTCCAACCCAGCGTCCGGGTGGTGCTTTCAGCCGTCAGGCCCGCGAATGCCATTAGTTTTGTGATCAATTCGTCCAGCAGGCTGGACGTTTGAGTAACATCAGGTGGGCGCCCGCCTTTGGCTTTGTCGCAGAGCATGTCCATGTTATGAACAATTCGCCATGCGTCCACCGAGATACGGTCTCGTACATTCGACGCCAGACGCACGACTTGGTTCAACGAGGCTCGGAAGCCTAGGGGCAGTTGGTCGCTAAATAAGCTAGCCGGTAGGCTAAATTCAATTTGGGGTAACGTCTCTTTAATGCCGGGTACAATTAAGTCGGGGGCGATTTGTCCCAATTCGGCAAGTGCTCGCAGTAGTTGCGAGTTTTCTAGTACATCGTCACGTTCGTTTTGCATTAGGGTCAATGTCAATCGCATCAGACGTACCGAGGATTCAGCGCGTTCGATGTTTCGCCCTAACCAAAATAGCGTGTCAGCAACGCGGCTGGGCAATTCGCCACCACTTCGGCGCAGTGTAATGCTGGCCTTGGGAGAGGGTAGCAATGTGCTGGGCACCAAAGGTTGGTCGGAAATGACCCAAACATCTTGGCTTTTTTCGCCGCTGGTGGGTGAATGATCCAGGATGTTGCTATCGGGTGCAACTCTGGCCAAGCCGCCAGCCATTGCTTGATAGCCATTGGAACTGGCGACCAAAAAACTGCGCAACGCCACTGGCCAAGGCTGAACCTGCTGTCGGTTCCAGACCGGGGCCGTCGAACGAGAGACGCGTTGCTGCGCGACAAACGCCTCGGGTTGGGCTTTGATTCTTTGGATTAACGCTTGCTTTTGTTCGATCGAAAGCGCTGACGGATTGATGGGAGCCAAATCGCCCATTCGAAACGCGTCGCGAATCAGCAGGTCATCAATTTTTTCCAACACATAGGTCAGCGAATTTTCCTGCCCGCACCACCACGTGGCAACCGACGGGATTTGTAGGGGTTGCCCCAATAAGTGTTGGCAAATCCTGGGCAAGAAGACCTTTAATAGCGGGGATTCCACCAAGCGACTGCCTAAGACGTTGGCGACCGCTACGTTCTTCGCGCGAACGACCTCCAGGAAACTGGAAACGCCGATGGAGGAACTGGAATCCAATTCGACGGGGTCACACGAATCATCATTAAGTCGTCGGAAAACGACATCAACCGGTACCAAGCCTCCCAAGGTTTTTAGCATCAAGCGATTCTGACGGACCGCTAGATCGGCACCTTGAACTAGCGTATAGCCCAGGTATCGTGCCAGGTAAGCGTCTTCAAAATAGGAGCGACTTTCGGGGCCCTTGGTCCACAGGACGGTGTGCGGGTTTTCTTGTTCGTTGGGGGCCAAATCATGTAATGTTTTTTGTAGTGTCAAAAAGAAGGGTGCCAATCGCTTAACTTGACAATCGCGAAATGCTTCCGGCAACATTCCCGATGTGATGATTCGATTTTCCAGGACGTAGCCCAAGCCAAAAGGTGCTCGGGTTCGTTCACTAGTGACCCACCAATTGCCGTCAGGACTGCGTGCCAAGTCGGCTGCATACAAATGCAAGTGTCGCTTATGACTATCGGCAAGGCCGTGATAAGCGGGAAAATAGCCGGGATGGCCATACAAGAAACACGGAGGCAATAGTTTTTCTTTTAGCAGCGTTTGCGGACCAAAAAGGTCCCGTAAGATCAAATCTAATAGGGTGGCCCGTTGAGCCAACTGCTTTTCCAATTCATCCCATTTCGCTTGCGGGATCAGCAGTGGAATCGAATCCAAAGCCCAGGGCCGGGAAGAATTTTCCGCCAGGTCATAGGGGTTGAACGTGACGCCGTGATTGGCAATCTGCAGTTCCGCCAAATCATTGCGTCGTTTCAATTCTTCGGTGCCCAGGCGATTAAGTGCTTCGATGAACTTTGGCCAAGGGGGACGTACGACGCCTTGCTGATCCAGCATCTCGTCAAAGACATTGGGCAGCGAGCGATAATCGGCGAACAGGTTATTTGACAAGACTGCGTCCATTGCCGTCTGATGATGTGGGAGAGGAACGAGGCCTGGAATCGCTTTCCAACGTCCAACCGAATGCTGAAAGTTTGTGCCTAAACGTTCCCCTCTATTGTAGCTTTCCTCAGCGGGCTGCCTATCGGCATCAAAGGGCAGGTGAGGCCTTCGTTGGATTTGGGCCTCGATCCAGGCCAAAGACGCCTAGTTCCAAGACGCCTAGGCCCAAGCTCTCTCGGTTCAACCCAAGTGGGTTGCAATGGATCAGGGCTGCAATGCTTCAACGAAAAACGGTCAATGCAATGCGGACACGGTTTCTGGCGGTGTTTGGTGCCATTGCTAGGATGAAAATGCTTTAGCCTAGCGGCGGTTGGCGGCGAAGATCCAAGGTTAATGGGAACACGGGATTGATTTCTTCGGCAGGAATTTGGCACGGTCCTGGGGTGTGCCCCATTTGGAAAAATCGAGCGGTCCGTCGGGCTTCGGCTTCGTTGGCGTTGACTGGGAACGTCTCGTAATTTCGACCCGCCGGATGCGACACATGGTAAGTGCAACCCGCGACGCTTCGTCCGGACCAGGTGTCGATCAAGTCGAAGGTCAGTGGGCTGTGCACTGGAATTGTGGGATGCAAACCGCTGGGAGGGCACCATGCACGGTAACGCACGCCTGCAACAAATTCGCCTGGTACTCCCGTCGAACGAAGGGGAACTCGGCGGCCATTGCAAGTAATGACGTGTCGACTGTCGATCATTCCTAGCACCTTCACCTGCAAGCGTTCAACCGAAGAATCCACAAATCGAACGGTGCCACCGCCGCCAGGTTCTTCTCCCAGTACATACCAAGGTTCGATCGCCGATCGTAGTTCCAAATTGATGTCTTGAAACTGCATCGAACCAATTTTAGGAAAGCGGAATTCTAGGTGAGTGGTAAACCAATCATGTTGAAACGCGAAACCTGCCTGCTGCAAATCATTAATCACATCTCCCAGGTCTTGCCATACAAAATGGGGTAATAGGAAACGGTCATGCAACGCATTGCCCCAATCCACCAGTCGCTGTTGCCAGGGCTGTTCCCAGAATTTAGCAATCAAGGCTCGGATTAACAGTTGTTGCGCTAGGCTCATTTGTGGATGCGGCGGCATTTCAAAACCTCGCAACTCCAACAGACCCAGTCGGCCTGTGCTGCTGTCAGGCGAGTAAAGTTTATCGATGCAAAATTCGGCGCGATGCGTGTTGCCTGTCAAATCGATAAGCAGATTTCGGAAGACTCGGTCGACCAACCATGCCGGGCAATGCTGCCCACGAGGTGGGATCTGTGCGAACGCCAATTCCAATTCATAGAGTGCATCTTTGCGACCTTCGTCGACCCGAGGTGCTTGACTGGTTGGCCCAATAAATCGACCACTAAACAGATAAGAGAGTGCCGGGTGATTCAGCCAGTATGCCACCATGCTCTTGAGCAAATCGGGCTGGCGCAAGAATGGACTGTCGGCCGGTGTGGATCCGCCTAGTACGATGTGATTTCCACCTCCGGTCCCCGTGTGTTTTCCGTCGAGATCAAATTTTTCAGCACCCAGTCGCGATTGACGTGCATGTTCATAGAATGCAAATGTGTTCGTTTCCAACTGGTCCCACGACTGGACTGGATGTACATTGACTTCGATCACGCCTGGATCGGGAGTCACCTTGATGCAATCGATTCTTGGGTCATGCGGCGGTAAATAGCCTTCGATGACAACCGGTGTTTCCATCGCTTGTGCGACCGATTCGACTGCTGAAATCAAATCTAAATAATCTTCCAAGCGTTCCATTGGCGGCATGAAAATATGCATACGACCGTCGCGAACTTCGGCGCAAATCGCAGTTCTGATCGCGAACAAAGGTGACGAACCGTCAGATTCTGAATCCTTCTCTTGGGTCTCCGCCAGCCGCCTCGCAAGCGCTAATTCACCAGGATTCGCCTGTTGCGAAACCCCTTGTTTGTAACTGGTGGTTCCAGAGCCAGGTAAAGACGTTTGTGTCGAAGGAGCAGATCGGAATGCGGGTTCAGACAAGGGAGACTTAGGCTCCATGGGCGACACTGGGTACAACTGGGTTTGATCGGTTGGCACCCAGGGCAAAGAATCCAGCGGCAAACGTAGGCCGATTGGTGAATCGCCGGGCAGGAGAAAGAAACGTTCGGGGCGAACCGGCCAAGGCCCGCTTAGCCAGTCCTTCTTCTTCCCTTTTTCGGGTTGAGGTTTCGCGGTCGCGGAATTACTTTGCCACCAAGCTCGGCGAAGAGGCAGAACAAAGCCTGAGGGTTGGTCCAGGCCACGACTGATCACTTTGGCCAATCGTTGCCGTTCTTCAGGGTCACGCAACTTCGAATTCTTAGCGTCCACGTTCACAGGAAGCTTGTGTTCTTTCAGCAAATAGTGCGCGGTGTCTTCGTACGCGGCCACGATCCATTTGGGGCTAACGCCAACCAAATTGCACAGGTTCTTGAGAAACGTTTGCGCGGTTTTGGGATCGCATTGGTAACGGGTATCGGGCTTGGCAATAAGAGCTGGGTTTTGCCAAATCGCAACCCCATCTTTTCTCCAAAAACAAGACAATGCCCATCGAGGCAAAGATTCGCCCGGGTACCATTTGCCGGTCCCGAAATGCAACAGCCCGCCGGGCGCAAATTGGTCTCGCAAGCGATGAATTAAGTCTTCGGACCGTTTGCGTTTTGTGGGGCCAACTGCCGAAGTGTTCCACTCCTCGCCTTCCATGTCATCGATCGACACAAAGGTTGGTTCCCCGCCCATGGTCAGTCGAACGTCTCCGGCATCTAGGCGGTCGTCAATTGCCTGGCCCAATTTTCGGATCGCCTGCCATTGGTCTTCGCGATACGGACGCGTCACGCGAGGTTTTTCGCTAATCCGGGTGACGGACATTTCGTGATGAAACTGGGTTTCGCATTCATCGATACCCCCGGCGATGGGGGCTGCGGAATTGGGCACGGGTGTGCAAGCCAGAGGGATGTGGCCTTCGCCGGCCAAGAGACCCGAGGTAGGATCCAAGCCAATCCAGCCAGCGCCTGGCACGAAAACCTCGGCCCAGGCGTGCAGGTCGGTAAAGTCGACGTCCGTTCCTACGGGGCCATCCAAGGCTTTGACGTCAGGTGTCAATTGAATCAAATAGCCGGAAACAAAGCGCGCGGCCAAGCCCAAGTGTCGCAATGTTTGAACTAGCAACCAACCCGAGTCGCGACAGGACCCCGACCGTATGGTCATGGTTTCTTCGGGAGTCTGAACACCTGGCTCCAGGCGGATGGTGTACTTCAGCTCTTGCTGCACTCGCATGTTAAGTTCGACAACAAAATCGGTGATCCCTTTCTGGCTGCGGTCGATACTGTCAATGAACCGTTGCCAATTCGGGCCAGCGGGTAGGGTTTCCAGATAAGGCTCTAGTTCTTTTGCTAATTCGGCTTCGTAGGTCAGTGGGAAATCTTTGAATTGATCGTCCAAGAAGAAGTCGAATGGATTAATGACCGTCAGGTCTGCCACCAGATCAACTTCCACCGAGAAGACACGAGTCTGCTTAGGGAAAACGCTACGTGCTAAGAAATTCCCGTGCGGATCTTGTTGCCAATTCAGGAAATGATCTTGCGGAGTGATCTTCAACGAATAGCTAAGGATAGGCGTGCGGCAATGAGGTGCCGGTCGAAGACGGATCACCTGCGGCCCAAGCGAGATCAATCGGTCGTAGTGATAGTGGGTTTGATGGTTTATCGCAACTTTTATGGACATGTTTTTATCTATCGTGCTTCGGTTTAGCTTTGACTTTGTGTTTGCGTTGCAATGGTGTCGACCGGGCGAATTGCCAGGAAGTTCGAGTGGACACTGTCGCCGATTTCATTCAGGCGTCGTTGCAGATGGTCAATAAATTCATGCAGTCCATTGTCAATAATGTTCGTAACGTCGGCGTTCGCAAGTTCATGTTTCAAGTCGGCAAGTGACTGTTCGGCAGAGTTGCGATATTCATTGTCCATGTTTCGTTTAATACCTTGATTGCCAATCGCACGTAACGAAATCTCTGCTTCTTCGACGCAGTAACGAATGGCTCGGGGGAACGCTTGGTCAACCACCAAAAAATCGACAATGCGATGGATGGAAATCGTCTGGTAACGTTTGCGATACATCTCGAACCCGCTTACCGATCGCAATACCGCCGACCATTGCAAGTCGTCAATCGTGGTTCCGACATGTTGCAGCGTGGGCAGCAGGGTGAAGTACTTGACGTCCAAAATGCGGCTGGTCTTATCCGCCCGTTCCAACAATCGCCCTAGATTTGCAAAATGCCATCCTGTGCCACGAGACATGGTCGAATCAAGCAGCCCGTTGAATGTATGGCTACACGTCTTTATCGTCTGATAAAGATCTTCATCTTTGACGCCAATGTCTGGGGTTGGCGAATCGGATTGTTTCATTTCTTCGGCATCGCGAACGATATGATAGAAATCATTCAACTGTTCCCACACTTCCGAAGAAATCGTTTCGCGAATACTGCGGGCGTTTTCACGAGCGTTAGTCAATGCAGATGCGATTGAGTGCGAGTACTGACGGTCGAATGTGAGGAAATTCAAGACCGTGCTGGCGTTGTATTCCTGGTAACGTTCTTCGAACCGTTCCACATCGCCGGTCACTTGGATTAACGGTTTCCAGTGGTTCTGCGTGCTGTAAGGTTGGTCGAGAATGAAATTTTTGGTCACATCGATAAAGCGAGCCAAATTTTCGGCTCGTTCGACATAGCGGGCCATCCAGAAAATGGACTCGGCGACTCGGCTTAACATGTTCTGTCCGTTCGTTGACTTAGAAACTTAATCGCTGGCAAACCGTTGGACGACCGTTGGCGACGGCAAACCACTTCATCGATGTTTTCAAGGACGGTGTTGACCATGAAAATCGATTGGGTCATTGGCTAAAGAGTCGACTCGGGGTCGGCAACTTGTCCTGGAACCGTGGCCACCACCCAAGTATCTTTGCTTCCGCCGCCCTGTGACGAATTGACCACCAGTGAACCTTTCCGCAAGGCGACTCGTGTTAAACCGCCAGGCATCACCCAAATGCTTTCGCCGTACAAGATGTACGGTCTTAGGTCGACGTGCCGGCCTTCAATATTACCGTCAATCACGGTAGGGACTCGGGACAGTGATAGCGTGGGTTGCGCAACGTAATTGCGGGGATCGGCCTTGATCTTCTCAGCAAATTCGTCTTGCTCGGCTTTGGTTGACATTGGGCCGATCAACATTCCGTAGCCGCCAGCTTCGTTGGCTGCTTTTACAACCAATTCATTCAGGTGTTCCAAGACGTAATTGCGGTCGTCTGAGCGTTGACAAACGTAAGTCGGAACATTGGGCAGGATCGGCTCTTCATTCAAGTAGTAGCGAATCATATCTGGAACAAACGCATAGATGACTTTGTCGTCAGCGACGCCGGTGCCAGGTGCATTCGCCATCGCCACGTTGCCATTGATGTAGGCCTGCATCAGGCCGGGTACCCCCAGCATTGTATCTTTGCGGAAAGATTCAGGATCAATAAAGTCGTCATCAATCCGGCGATAGATGACGTCCACCTTTTCAAAGCCTTCGGTGGTTCGCATGTAGACATAACCGTCGCGAACTACCAGATCACGACCTTCTACCAGTTGAACACCCATTTGTTGAGCTAAAAAAGAGTGTTCGTAGTACGCCGAGTTATAAATCCCAGGCGTTAGCACCACAACAGTTGGATCGTCCACATCGGGCGCCAGGTAAGCCAAAGTTTGATAAAGTTGGTTCGGATAGTTGATGACGGGGCGAACCTGAGACGCTGAAAAAATTTGGGGAAAGCCGCGTTTCATCAGCAGGCGATTTTGCAAGACATAGGAAACGCCAGACGGGCATCGCAAGTTGTCTTCCAGAACGTAAATCGCGCCGTCGCCGTTGCGAACCAGATCGGTACCGGTAATGTGACACCATATTCCGCGCGGTGGTTGCAAACCGATGCACTGAGGCCGGAACGATTTTGCGCCCTCAAGTAGTTCACGGGGAAGAACCCCATCCTTGATGATCTCTTGCCCGTGATAGATATCTTGTAGAAAAATATTCAGGGCTCGGATGCGTTGCTTGAGACCAGCTTCGATGTGCCGCCATTCATAGGCTTCGACGATCCGAGGAATAATGTCAAACGGAAAAATCTTCTCGGTGCCTTGTTCGTCGCTGTAAACGTTGAACGTGATTCCCATGCGTAGCAAGGCGCGGTCAATGGCTTTTTGTCGCTGTTTCAGCTCGCCATCGGGCAATGCGTTGATCATGTCAGCCAGCGCACGACCGCCTGAACGCGGTTGTCCGTTTTTATCGAATAGTTCGTCGTAGAATCCGTCTTGCAGATAACCGTCAAATCGATGACTCAACTTAGGTGACTCCCGCGCTTTGATCGAGCGCATTTACTTTGATCGTGTTGGTTCTGATCGGTGCAGCTATGGTTTCTAGGCAACAGGCAAAATACTCAAGTTCTTGCCAGCGACATCGCAGGCGACCTAGCCGAACGCTTGCCTAGCCGAACGCTTGCCTAGCCGAACGCTTGCCTAGCCGAACGATGGCACCGTGGCACGCTCGGGCTTGGGGCTGGTAATCTCAAGCAAAATCCCAACATAACCTGAAGGCCGCCGTTCATTGGCCGAAGGCGGTGGTAGCGGACTGCCAATGAATGTTACGGACCACGGTTTAACGATCATTTTCGCAACAGCAATTGCCCCGGCATCCTGCCCACCAAACTCCGACGTTATGTTCGCTGCAATCGATGTAGGTTCTTCCCTAAGGTGAGCGGCAGCCATAAAAATATTAGCTCGCAGCGCAAGCAAGTGGACTTCGCTTCGCCTTGCTTCGCTTTCGCTGTGTGCTTGGTTTGCGGTAAGTTTTCTTTTGCCACTAGCCTAATCGTAATTGATCTAGTTTGGCAAATGAAGCGGCTGTTCCAATACTAGGGGTTGAAAGCCAGTACCGTACGGGTTGAAGTCAGCAGCGATGACCGCTTGCCGACCGTTAGGTCTCCAAAAGCCGCAAAGCCGCAGTAGCTTTTCGACGAAGTGTTCTTCCTTATCGAACTGGCAAGGGGTTGAATTCAGTATTTCCAACAAAGATGGCCATGAATTCAAACTAGCGTATCAATGAGGTCATGATTTTCAGGGTGGTTCTATTTCTTTTTAGAATTAGGGTCGAAGGTCGCGTCCAGAAGCAGACCTTAGGATTGGCTGAATGCGCCAGTGTTTTGGTCAAGGTTCGCTGCCGGGTCAGGCAGTCGGTGATGTTGATCGGTTAGACGATCCCGCTGGCATGGGCAGAGCCTGGGAACTTAATGGCAATGCCGAGGAGTTCAGAAATAGAGGCTTCCTGCACCTGCCGCCCTTGTTCTGGCCCAAAGTCGGAACGGTAGTCCTGCGATGGGTCTGCAAAGTAGTGCTTAATTAGGGAACGCAAACCAGCAAAATGGAATCAACTGCCAGTTGCTAAGTTTACCACCGGGCTGCGCGGTCGGGTGCCCCATCACGGGCAATTACCAAACGGTGTGCCGTAAGCAATAGAAATGTTGAGATAAAAAGTCCGCAGCGCAGGCAAGTGGCTTGCGCCATTAAAGTGGCTTGCGTCACTGCTTACGCTTCGGGCTTGTCTGGGGCAATTGTTCGGCGACACCCGCAACGTATTTGCGGACGATTCCTTACTTGGCGGCTGCCAACGCGGCTGCGTAATCGGGTTCGTCGACGGTTTCAGCAACTTGTTGAGTGTAAACGACGTGACCTTCTTCGTTCAAAACAACGATCGCTCGGGACAGCAATCCCGCCAAAGGGCCGTCTTGAATTTGAACGCCGAACGAACGGCCGAAGTCACCGGTGCGGAAGTCAGAAGCGGAGACCACATTCTCCAGTCCTTCGGCGCCGCAAAAACGATTCTGAGCGAAGGGTAGGTCTCGCGAAACACAGACCACGGTGGTGTTTTCCAAGGCCGCTGCTTCTGAGTTGAATTTACGAACGCTGGATGCGCAAGTTCCCGTGTCCACGCTTGGGAAAATGTTCAGCACAACTTTTTTGCCCTTGAGGCTGTCCGAAGTGATGTCGGCTAGATTGACACCAGTCAAAGTGAACGCCGGTGCTGGGGTTCCGGTTGCTGGCAAATCGCCAATGGTGCTGAAATCGTTGCCTTTTAGTTTTACTACTGCCACGTGTGGCTCCTGAGTGTTTGGTGTTATTTCGACGGACATCCGCAACCATTGCTGATGATCCGCTTTGCTGGCGCAGAATGTAACGTTTCCACGATTGGAATGTCTTGCTGACGCTGTCAATTTGGGAGGCAAAAGTGGAAAGCTGGACTTGACCAGCTGATCACTAATCCGATGCTTAATTTGCCGTTAATTGGGCCCATTTGTCAACCAGCCCACCACCTGAAAGCTGCAGCCATTGCCTTAGAAATTAAGGTGGTTTTGGCTGCGAAACCATACTTCTTTCTCGAAAAAGTTTGACAGTGGTAGTCGGATCGGTTCCAATCGCTGCTTCTTGACTCCTGTAGCACTCTGTCTTCATCGCCAGTCGTTTCCATCATTGCGTCGGTACTGGGGTAGGCTCACGTTTTGATTTGGGTAGATTCTTCTTCCCAAGTTTTCAGAAATAGGAGTGATCGATGCGTAGACGCGGATTTACGTTGGTCGAACTGCTGGTGGTGATTGCGATCATCGGCATCTTGATGGGCCTGTTATTGCCGGCTGTGCAGATGGCTCGTGAAGCTGCGCGGATGGACCATTGCAAAAACAACATGAAGCAGATTGTGCTTGCGCTGCACAGCTATGAAAACTCAAGGGGACGATTCCCGCCGGGATGGTCTGCTAAAAACGCGACCGACGACCCTGGTTGGGCTTGGATGTCGTTTGTGCTTCCCGAAGTGGAGCAAGGAAACTTGCACCAACAAATTGATTTTCAGGTCAGTGCGTCGGCCTTAAGGCATGACGCGGTGCGAATTGCTCCGCTAGAAATGATGTTGTGCCCGTCGGCAATTTGGGCGACAGAGAAGACTTTTCCCTTGAATCGATTTGACCAGGATCCCGTCGAGATCACTCGGGCACAGTACGTTGGCTGCGTCGGTTCGAAGGTAGTTGAAGAATCGATGGAAGACGGCGAATCTTGCCCGTCGACTCAGTTGATGTTTGGTGATTCTCGCGGGTCTAATGGCGTGTTTTAGCAGGACAGTCGCACTCGGTTTAGTGATATTCGTGACGGCAGCACCCACACGATTATTGTGGGGGAACGTAGCGCCCAGATATTTCATTCCACTTGGGCGGCGGTGATGCCTAATTCCACTTATGCAGGATGGCGAGTGGTCGGCTGGACCGGCGAACCCCCAAACAACAAATCTTATAGCGTCGAGCCTCATTTTCACGGCTTTGCTCAGTTTAATAGTTCGCATTTCGGGATGACGAATTTTGGTTTTACCGACGGTTCGGTTCATGGTATTGCCGATGAAATTGATGTCGAAGTCTTCAAGGCGATGGGATCGATCAAAGGCCGTGAAGTGCAAGCGTCGGAACAATAGTGCGGGTTTCGGGCAACAATTTTGTAGATTTAGCTTACCGTTAGCCGTTTCTTGCTAGGGTCGGCGTTGATTGTGTTTACGATTGGAATTGCTCGTGCCTGAAGCACTTGGGTAGGTTAGGATTGGGCCAGTGGTGATTGGCTTGCTGTCGATCGGCTAGTGATTTGGCTAGTGATTCGGGTGAAACCGAACGCTTGGTGGATTAGTTTTTCTTGGTTTGTTCATTTCGTTTGGGAGTTTCAAAATGGCATCGTTTAGCCGTCGTCAAATGATTCAAGGCAGTTTGTTTGGGCTGGCAACCGCCGGAGTTGGTGGTTTGACGCTTCGTGCAGGCGCGTTCCCTACCCTGGCGACCGAAGATGTGCATGACTATCAAACTTATTTGGATGATAAGGGAATTCCGCAGGTTCAGCCTGCTGAGAAATGGGAGCCCACAGGGAAGGATGTTTTGGGGCCTTACTTTGTAGCAGGTGCGCCGTTTCGCGGAAAAGTCACCGCACCATTAGTGCCAGGCGAGACTTTGGTGATGCGGGGTCGCGTTTGGGGCTATGACACCAAGAAGCCCCTGGCCCAGGCGGTGTTGGACGTTTGGCAAGCCGATCATGAAGGTAATTATGATATGGACGATCCAGCGAATCCTCCGGCATGGGAAAAATTTCGCAACCGAATTCGGTTGGTCACCGATGAGATGGGTTACTATGAATACGAAACCATCAAGCCAGCGGCTTACGGTGTCGGGCGAGGCACTCGGCCGTCGCACATTCACTACATGGTCCAGGCGCCTGGCTATAAGAAATTGGTCACTCAGGTGTATTTCAAAGGCGATCCGCACCTGAAGAGTGATGCATCGGCCAGTCGTTCCAATTTGATCATTCAGCCAGAGGTGATTGCCACCGATGGCGGTAAGTACTTGCGTGGCACTTTTGATATCGTGCTGGCCCAATAATCGTAGAGCATTCAGCATGTCCTGTGTGGCGGGCCGGTGAACTATTGCGGGCTGGTGAACCATTGCGGGCTAGTGAACGGCTTGCTTAGCCCATGTTCTGTTGCTGCCGTATTCGAGAGATTCAAACCAATTACCGCTTGGGTTTAGAAGACATCGTTCCTCTAAGCTAAAGCGGTTTTTTCGTTTCCGAAGCGGCCCTGTATCAAGAATTCTTCGACCAATTGTATTGCTTTGGGATACCAAGCTAGAAACCCATGATGGCCTTGGACGCAAGCGAAATCGGTTTGTCCATCTAGTGGAACGCTGTGCGGATGGATCACTCGGTCCTTGCTGGCTTGCACAATTCCGAATTCCAGTCGTCGGACCAGCGGTGAATTCGGCAATTGATTGACATAGCTGTTTGCGGCGTCCGAAATTTCACTTAAACTTGGGGCTAACCAATTCAGCCAAGGTGCCAGGCGTCTGGCCGTGTGTGACCCTCGGTTGGGCGGGGCCAGCATGACCAATCGTCGCAACTTGGCCACCGACGTGTCGTCGTCCAGGTGGGCCAACATCGCTCGAATGATAATCGCGCCCATGCTGTGACCGACCAGGTGAACCTGCGTGGTCCTAGGATCGCTTTGGATGGTGGATAAATGATCCGACAAACGCTGAGCCTGTTTTTGGACGGTGGTCCTTGGGCTCCAATATCCCCAATTGCTGACGGTAAATCCCAGTTGCTCTAGCCGTCGGGCCAGCGGGTACATGTCCAGGCGGCTACCACACAGGCCATGCACCAAAACGACCACTTCTGATTTTCTGTCGTGGGTCATAGGGCTTTCCCCGAGTGTGCAAGTTGGGTCCAGTTCAGGACTAAGATCAACATCCAAGTCACCAACCCGCCTCGGACTGTCCAGCCAAGAGTGCGGATCCAATTGGAATTGACCAACCGAGAATGGACGGTCGCGTCAAAGCCTTGGGTCAAGGTTTCGTGGCATGGAATTTGGATGAACGCTGTGGATGCCCACATCAAAATTACAAGAGCTAAGGCCACGTAAACAAGCCCATCGGGAATTGCCCGAGGGCGAAACCAAATTAACAAAATCGCGCCAAGCAGTTCGATCAGCATCGGCAGGCCCACGACGGGTGTGATCAGCGTCTGATGCGAGAGTTGATATGAAACAAATTCATCTTTTGCCACCTTTGCGAACAATGGATAATGCACAATCTGCACCATCCAAATCAGACCGACCATGTAGAACGTGGACAGTAGATTGGCGATCAAGACGATGTTGGGAAGTTGCATGGGTCGCCGGAGTATGGATCAAAGGGAAATTAGCCGGAATCACTTGCTCCGGAAATTAAGCGATTCGCGTTTGGGTGACCTGGTAGTGATCGTCGCGAATCGGTTTCCCACGCCGCAAGTGCCGCGTTGGCGTAAGTTTGCGAACAACAGGTCGCCTCTGGAGCAGGACACAGTGACCGCACATTACGTGGTAAAATAACAAACAATAGGTGCCGTAACGAAAGTCAAGCAGTCGCACGGTCGCGAAATATCTTCAGATCAATCTTAGTCTGGCAACGATTTAAGCAGGTAGAAGTGGCCGACAGGTCCATTGCCTTTGCCAATGGTTAGCGAATGCTTTAGTGCCTGAGTCACATACTGTTTGGCGGCGATGGTGGCGGCCAATGGCAGTAAGCCTTTGGCCAAATTTGCTGCAATTGCACTGGAAAAAGTACAGCCAGTGCCATGCGTGTTAGCGGTGTCCACGAACTGGGTTTTTAGAACCTCGCAGGAAAAGCCGTCATACCAAACGTCGACGCCGCACAAGTCACCCGTCAGTCCGCCTCCTTTGACGACAACCGCTTTGGACCCAAGTGCATGAATGGTCTTGGCGGCGACAATCATGTCGTCAATCGATTGGATCTCTTTCCCGGTCAGTAGTTCTGCTTCGTATCGGTTGGGCGTTGCAATTATGGCCAGCGGCAGTATCCGTGTGGCGATTAAATCAATCGCATCATCATTTAACAACCTGTCACCGGCGCGAGATACCATGACAGGATCAACGACCAGATTGGGAAGTGGCGATGCGGCGAGTTTACGGGCAAGCGCTTCAATAATCGACCGATTCAACAACATGCCAGTCTTGGTTGCACCGATCGTCATATCTTGCGTCACCGCATCCAACTGAGCAATCACGGACTCGGGAGGGAGAGCATCCACCCGAGTGACGCCAGTTGTGTTTTGCGCCGTCACGCAGGTTAGCACGCTGGTTCCATGGACTTGATGGAACGAAAACGTCCGTAAATCGGCTTGGATTCCTGCGCCGCCACCGCTGTCCGAACCAGCGATGGTCAAGGCCACCGGTGGTGATGAAGAACAATTCATTGGACCTGTCGTCAATAGACTTGAAAGTTGCCTGGGGTAAAATTTATTGGTTTCTACGGTAAGTCGTCCCAATCGATGGCCTTGGGAACCTGGCTCTGAATTTGCAAGTGTGGTAACTTCACATCCATTCAAGTAAGGCTTAGGCCATCTGGGAGTTAAACCTCAAAACGTTTTCCATCCTCTTCGTAACTGACTTGGTACATATCACGCCGTCGGTCTTTCCAGTTTTGGACCGAACCGGATTCTTTGTGTTGCCGAAGCAGTTCAAAGTCAAGATCGTGAATGATAACGGTTTCCACATTGGGATTGCATTCGGCAGCGATCGCGTCACGCGCAAATTCTACATCGGCGGGAGTAAAAATTCCTGACTGAGCGTAGTGAATATCAGCGTTTTCCACAAACGGCAAATTGCCAGTGCAGCCTGAAATGGCCACATACATGTGGTTTTCCACGCAGCGAGCCATCGCGCAATGCCTGACCCGAAGGTAACCGTGTCGCGTATCGGTATTGAATGGAACGAATACCATTTGAGCGCCTTTTTGGGCGGCGATTCGAGTCAGTTCAGGAAATTCAATGTCGTAGCAAATTTGAATCGCAATGGGTCCACAATCGGTCTCAAATACTTCGACTTTACTGCCAGGACTGACACCCCACCATTTCTTTTCGCTGGGCGTGATGTGAATCTTGTATTGTTTGCCAATCGACCCATCGCGTCCAAAAAGGTACGAGATGTTGTAAAGCGTGTCATGTTCAATAACAAACTGGGAACCGCCAATGACGTTCACGTTATAGCGGATCGCCATTTCGGCAAAAAATTCCAGATACTGGGGAGTGAATTCCGCCAACTTCCTAGCCGCGTGCCCCGGTTGCATTGAAGGCACGCAAGACAAAAGTTGGGTTGTGAATAGTTCAGGGAATAAAATGAAATCGCATTTGTAATCTGACGCCGTATCCAAGAAAAATTCGCACTGTTGAGCGAATTCGTCAAAGTCTTTGACTCTACGCATTTGATATTGAACCACGCACACTCGGATTGTATCTACGCCATGGTGGAATCGGCGTTTCGCGCCTGCGACAAAGTCTAAGTTTTTCCATTCCAAGAACGTTGCGTAACCGCGAGAATCGGTGTCCGATGGTAGGTAGTTGGGGATCAAGCCTTGAACCGCAAAGCCATTGGACAATTGAGCGGTCAAGACTTGGTCATACTGTTTCTTTTCCAAGACTTCTTCAATGTACTGTCGGGCAGACATACCATCGGCAACTTTATGGTAGCCAGGGATTCGACCCGCGATCATGATGCGGTTCAAATTCTTGTCGCGGCACACTTCTTTACGGGCTTCATACATTCGACGTGACAACCGCATGCCGCGGAATTCGGGATCCACCATAATCTCGATCCCATAAAGCGTGTCGCCTTTGGGGTTGTGGTTGGTGATTAAACCGTTGGCCGAAACTTTCTTCCAGTCGTGCCATTCCAAGCTTGGATCGTAGGCAAGAATTAAGCTGCTAGACGATGCCGCAAGTTTGCCATCGATTTCAATACAAATTTGACCCTCAGGAAAGATTGCTAACTGACTGGCAATTTGGTTTTTACCCCAAGGATCCATCCCAGGGAAACATCGTCCCTGCATCGCCACGATTTGGTCAAAATCTTCGATTGTCGTGCGGCGAACAATAATCTTCCACTCGTAGTCTTTAAGATCTAGCGGTTCGGACATTTATGAATTCTTAAGGTTGCGGGGCTGGTGTAGAAGTGAAGCTGGCGAGGCACGCCGGGTGCCGATGCCGGTCCAAAGTCGCGTGGGCAGGCAATTTGAATCCAAGGGCTGGTTGGAGCGTTTTACGGCCACATCAACGGTTGCAGTGATCATCCTATCCATGTCTGGGCATGGCTTCCTATACGGGGCAACCCGATTATGGCCCGATTGAGGCGGACAGGCGGAATCATCGTTGGTGGACGTGGCAATGGCAAGCCATCTTTATCGTCATAAGCCGAGTGTCGCCGAACTAGAATCCGCTTTTTACGTTCATTCCGGACACTGCCCGAAGTCTCTCCAGGCGGTAGGTTCGGTCCAGGTCGATTCTTAGGTATTGTTGAGCGCCGAATGAACTGCCACAAAATTGCATCCGACATTTAATAGATCGGTTGCAGACGCTGGTTGCGATTTTCGAACCGTCGGATGGTCGGGCGAAACGTCCAGCGGGACGACCCCGTCCACAAGTTCTGAGCCTGAAATTTTGATCCTTGGATGGACCCGTTTACAACCGACCAAACATTGCTTCAATTCGTAAGGGTTTTCCATTGATTCGTTATGCGATCACGATTTTCCTCAGCGCGTTCTTGCTATTTCAAGTTCAGCCGATGGTTGCCCGTTTCATTCTGCCTTGGTTTGGTGGATCGTCCCTGGTTTGGACAACCTGTATGTTGTTCTTCCAGGTGTTCTTGGTGGCAGGGTATGCGTATTCGCATGTGGTTTCCAAATTTCTATCGCCACGCGCGCAGTGGATTTTGCATCTAGTGATCGTCTTGGCGGCGGTGGCGATACTTCCGATTCGGCCGGTCGATTCATGGAAGCCGCTGGATGGCAACATGCCAACGACTCGGATCTTGATCTTATTGGCGGCGAATGTTGGTTTACCGTTCTTCATTTTATCGACGACGGGGCCCTTGATTCAGAAGTGGCAAAGTTTGACCCATCCGGATCGTTCCCCATTTCGTTTGTTTGCGCTATCGAATTTTGCTTCCTTGCTGGCCTTGATCAGCTATCCATTTGTGGTCGAACGTTTTCTGACGGTCGACCAGCAATCTTGGCTATGGTCTGGGACCTTTCTGGCGTTTGCGGTCTCGGTAGCCTATTCCGGTTTCGTTTATCAGCGGACCGTGAAACGTGGTTCAGACGCCGCAGGTCTAGTAAACCAAACGTCCGCTCAACCTCAGCAAGAGAAGGCTGTGGCGACCAGTAGCATGACGATTCTTCTGTGGATTGTCTTACCGATGTTGGCCTCGATTCAATTGCTGGCGACGACCAATTTTATGACCCAGGAAATCGGGTCTCATCCGTTTCTTTGGATCTTGCCGTTGGCGTTGTATCTCATTTCCTTCATCATCTGTTTTGACCATGAACGGTGGTATTATCGGCCATTGTTTTTTACGGGCTTGGTGCTTTCATCCATTTACGCCTGTTCGGTTTTGGCTCAAGGTCTAGGTGCAGGTGTGTTGGAGCAAATTGTCAGCTACGCTGCGGTGTCATTTTTCAGCGCAATGTGTTGCCACGGTGAATTGGCTAAGATTAAGCCACCGGCCAGTCAGTTGACACTGTTCTACCTTTTGATATCTGTTGGCGGCGCCTTGGGCGGGATCATGATCGCTTTGGTGGCTCCCGTTTGGTTGCCCAACTACTACGAGTTTCACATTTGTTTGATCGCAGTGTTACTGGTTTGTGTGGGTACGTTTGTGGTGCCTAAGTTGCGGGATTGGAAGGCTGGCGAGTTAAGTGCTGCGATGCAGATGGGGGTTCGACTGTCTTGTTTTTCGGCCGTCGTGGTTACCGGTTATTTGCTGTATTCGTTTGGGAAGTACATTAGCAAAGATTTTGCCGCAAATGTCTTGACCGTGCAGCGAAATGAATACGGAGTGCTGAAAGTATCCAACGGTGATTATCGTCGGGTGCTCTACAATGGACATACGTTGCACGGTTTTCAGGTCAACGAAAAGCCAACTCACGATATGCCGACCAGTTACTACAGTCCTTCTAGTGGACTGGGACAAGCGATTGCGTATTTGCAAACAGACGAGCCCAAAACCAAGACCGATGGAATGTCAGTGGGAGCGATCGGGTTGGGAACCGGCACCATTGCCGCGTGGGGGCGAAGCCAAGATACGATTCGTTTTTACGAGATCAATCCAAAGGTTGTCGAGATGGCGGAGAACTATTTCGACTACCTGTCAAACTGCAAGTCGAAATTGGATATCAGCTTGGGGGATGCCAGAATCCAGTTGGAACGCGAAACCCAACGGAACGATCCCAAGTACGACCTTGTGGTTGCCGACGCGTTTTCTAGCGATTCGATTCCCATGCACTTGCTAACTTTAGAGGCGGTCCAGCTTTACCAGTCTCGTTTGAAAGACGGAGGGATCATTGCGTTGCATACGTCCAATCGTTACCTGCGATTGGAAAATGTGGTGAAGCGATTGGGGACAGAAATTGGCTTTCAGGCCGTATTGATCGATGACAATTCTGTCCGAGACACTTCCGAGACCGACGATGGTGACAATCCCAACAGTGGCAGCAAGTGGGTTTTGTTGACCAAAAATCAAGCCTTTTTGGACAGTTCTTATGTCAAGGACAACACGACCGCTTGGCCTGATGAAAAGTATTCGGCATTCTGGACGGACGATTCTTCATCGTTGCTGCCTGTGATGCATTAGTCGATATCTTACCAAACCAAGTGCCAGAGACGATTTATCATTTGGCTGGATAAATGATTTTGGGTTGGGTTAGGTGGGATCAGAACGTACGGTTGATGCGGGAAAGAACCACCGTTGCCGCCCACCATTGTTGAGATCCGCTGATGCCTGAAGGCCACACCATTCATCGCCTTGCCCTGGACCATGCCAAAATTTTCGCCGGCCAAAAATTGATCGTACTATCGCCCCAAGGTCGTTTCGGTGACGAAGCAGAAGTGCTTTCGGGCAAGGAATTTCAGGGGACTGAGGCCCGTGGAAAGCATTTGTTTTATCGCTTAGGTTCAGGCAAGCCCCAGTCGCAAACGCTAGTGCACATCCACCTTGGGTTGTACGGCAAATTTCGAGTTCACAAGAATCCGGCTCCAGAGCCTCGCGGCGCGGTTCGAGTTCGAATGATTGGGCAACACAAGACGGTGGATTTGAACGGACCCACCGCATGCGAGATTTTGTCACCCGAGAAATACCAGGCTTTGCGTGATCGACTGGGCGAAGATCCGTTGCGAAAGGATGCTGAGCCCGAACGCGTTTGGCAGCGTTTTCAGCGCAGTCGGTCGTCCTTAGGCACGTTGTTGCTAAATCAAGCGGTGATCGCAGGCGTGGGAAATGTGTACCGTGCCGAAATTTTGTACCTTCTGAAATTGGATCCCCAACGCCCAGGTAACAGTATTGATCGCCAACAGTTTGACGCCTTGTGGAATCTGACGGTCGATCTATTGAAGATCGGTGTGAAGTACAATCGAATCATTACGGTCGATTCTTCGGTGGCTGGAAAGCCGCTAAGTCGCTTGAATTCACAAGAACGATTGCTGTGTTATAAGAAAACGCACTGCGTTGACTGCGGTTCCAAGATTCGCAAGTGGACATTGGCAGCGCGAACGATGTACGCTTGCCAAACCTGCCAAACTTAAGTTGCCGCAAACGGGCTGGGCTGCAAACGGGCTGAGATGCATGGCTGGCTGGGCTGCACAGGTCGTCGGGCTGCACAGGTCGTTGGGATGTTCGGGCGACTTGAAAGTAATCATGATCAACGACGGCGAAACCTTGGCCAACAGTCAGTACTTGATCGGTTGCCCAGTTTGGGCTTGTGCCCATTGGAAGAGGACGGTCTTTGCGGTCAAAGCGGCAAAAAATAAATGGCTGCACCAGTCTTCGCATGTCTCTTGATTAGCATGTCTCTTGATTAGCATGGCATGGTCAGTTGGCCAAATTCGGGCCTGGCGGATCGATGCTGCCTAGCAGGTTGGTGATACACTCGGCGTATCAGCCCCATTGGGCTGCGCGATCCACCAGTCGTTTTCGACCTTGGTGGTCAACTGGTACCACTTGCGTTTTCGACCAGTGGAATCATCCCACCGGCTGTTGATCAGGCCGTCATCCTCCAATCGGTGCAGTAGCGGGTACATTGTCCCTGCGGGCAGTTTCACTTGGTCGTCACTGCTTTGACGGATCTTCTTTTGAATCAAATAGCCGTACTTTGGCTCTTCAGCCAAGATGCTAAGCACCATCAATTCCAAGCTTCCCCGCAGTAGATCGCGGTGGATTGGGTCAGTCACGTCGCTCCTTCTATTTTCGAAGTACTTGCGAATTCGAGGGGCTAAAGTCCCAAGGCAAACTAAGCCCAAAACCGAGCCTTCAGAATGAAACAGGCCTGCGGTTGTGTCCGAAATCACTTTGTGTTGCCACCCTATGTATGGCAAGGCGATACATACTGTTGCAAGTGAAATATCAAAAAAAACACGGAAAAGTGAGAATGTTTCCCTTCGGTCGTCAAGGGATCGAAAGTCGTTAGAATGGACGGCGATTGGCGTGGTTGGGCAGCGTTTTGGCGGCTGTAGTGAAGGCATGGATGTGAATTATTCGGTATTGGGAAGCGGAAGTTCGGGCAATTGTAGCTTCTTACAAGATCAAACCACGGGGCTGTTGATCGATTGTGGGTTCGGCCCCAGGACCCTTGCCGTTCGATTGGCAGCGGTGGGCTTTACCTGGCACGATGTTACCGATGTTTTGCTTACCCATACTCATGGGGACCATTGGAAGGAAACCACCTTTGCGTATTTGTTCAAGCGGCGAGTGACTCTGCATTTGCACCGCCAGCACCTGAGTCGTTTGTTGAACTATTCGCCCGCAATCAAGGCGTTGCACGACGCGGGTTTGACCCAGTGTTACCAACCAGAAAAACGTCACTTTTTGGACGTTAGTTTTTCATTTAGTCCCTTCGACGTATCGCATGATTCGGGACGAACGTTTGGCTTTCGCCTTGAAAGTCCTAAGGATCTGTTTTCATCAGGTTGGAGCCTGGGGTATGCCTGCGACCTGGGGTGTTGGACGCCAGAAATTGCAGGCCAACTGGTTGGCTGTGAAATCTTAGCCATTGAATTTAATCACGACCAAGCGATGCAACGTAACAGTCCGCGTCCCGAACGATTGATTCGCCGCGTTTTGAGTGATCAGGGCCATCTTTCCAATGGGCAAGCCGCACAGTTGCTGTCGCAGGTCCTATCGGTTGATTCGCCGTCAACCAAAGCCGTCGTTCAGTTGCATCTAAGTCAGCAATGCAACCAAATCTTGTTGGCAAGGCAAGCGGCCCAGCAGGTCATTGCCCAACACGGCAATCACCAGCAACTGTTCACCGCCCAACAAGCGACTCCGATCAATATTAGTCATCCTCGGTCATTGGCCAACGAAAGATAAAATCATCGCTAAAGAGTACAAAGTCCCGCGGAGACCGTTAAGTATTTTTCGATGAGTGACACGCCAATTAACCTTTCAAGGTTTAGTACACCAATTAAGAATGTGCCAGGCGACTAAGTGTTGCGTTTGAAGTGGCAAAAGGGTTGTTGGTTCAAGCGTGAAAATGGAACGCGAGATTCGAGCTTGATAAGGCGAATGCGACTAGTTTTCAATGGCTGAAAGTGGCGACCCGCGACACGCCGGTCAAATTGATGAAGTTTCAGCCGGGTTCTAAGTACCTGTCGGGTAATGAGTTAAGCATTTTTTGGTTGCAGATCCTGTTGTTGAAATTGCGCCCGTTATGCCATCAGTTTTTAGTATTTTTGTTGACGCAATAGTTTTACTTCGGTACGGTCGAAGAAGTTTTCGTTCCGCGAGGCAGGACTGAGGGCAGAGAAATGAACCAGCAACCAGCAACCAGCATACGTTAGCATTATTGTTGTTTGGAGCCGTTCTGTTTTTGTCTTTATTTCTGCGGAACGCTGATTTGAGTAGCCTGTTTGTCTTCTATTAAGGTTGCATGTGATGTTAATTCTAAGATTCGTTGGTGCTGTGTTTGTTCTAATGCTAATGAATTTGGCAATGCCTGCTTTGAGCCAAGAGGTCCCAGCGGCAAGTGAGATTCAGGCAAGTTGAAATGAAGTTTTCCTCAATAGTAAGCAAGCTGCACTTTGTAGGATGAAGTACGTATTGAAGAAGGGCAGCGATGTTGCTCGGACCGAAGTTCATTCGTTTGGTCGAAATGATGATCGGGTTTTAATCGCTAGTTGCTATGCTACAGAAGGGGAAGAAGTGAATGCTCATGGCGTTCTTCACCTTTTTGATGGGGCAAATGAAACGTCCGCCAGAACGGTTTCGCGATTTGAAACGCCTAGTGATCAGCAGACTGGGTCGGTGGCTGGTATTCAGGAAGTCGATGAGCCAAACATTCGTGTTGCTGGTGCGGTCGGAAATCTAAAGTACGCAGTAAGCGTCTCTGAGCACCGTTGACTGTTTGGGCTTGCTGGGGCGGGCTAATTGCATTTTAGTTTACTCTGCCGCTTTTTGTTGTCGCTGCGTTTGGCGCTGCGTTTGGCGCTGCGTTTGGCGCGCTGCGTTTGCTTGCGAACGTCCCGCTCTCTACGCTCCTCTTGGCGATACATGCGGATCGACTCGGGATGAGCCGCCACCCAATTCCAGGGCAGCAGCGGTTGGTAATCCGTCTCGCCAGCTAAGAGCCGCGCGCGAGCACATCGTTCACGTAAGCCGTAAGCGTCCAGATCGTGCCGGTGAGCACTGCTGACCAAGCTCATCAATCCGGCACTACGCTCACCGCCCGGCAGCGTTGCGTGAGGCGTGTTTGCCGATTGGACAACCAGTTCAGTGAACCTGTGCGAAGCGGCGGATTTGTCTTGGCGACGTTTTGGCGCCGAGTTAACGCGCGGGGTCGAGTCAACACTTGGGGACGGTCGGAGTTTCCACTTATAGAAAGAGGCCACTGAAATTTGATCGAGCCGACAAAAATCGGCCACGGTAAGTTGGGAAGCGACCGGCTGCCTGAGTCGGTCAAGCCAAAGTTGAATTCGCGGGGTCTTGGACATTGGTAACATAGGATCTCCTGGAAACCAAAAAGAAATCCAACAACCTAAACCACCCGTCAATAACGGTACTCAGAAACGATGACATCACGCACACAATACGCTATCACGCATACATTACGTTATCACCACACAATACGTTATCACGCACACAATACGTTATCACGCACACAATACGTTATCACGCACACTAGCACACTCGCGGTGAAGGCCATGTTTATCAGTCGCGGTTTAAGAGTTTTCCAATCCAGGATGACGCCCACTTCTACGTTGTCTGCCGGTATGTTGAACGAAACGCTCTGCAGGCGAACTTGGTCGCGAAGGCGGAATTGGTTGCGCAGGCGGAATTGTGGAAACACGGGTCGTTGTATCGCTGGAATCTACCTTCGGAACCTAAGCCCAGAGTACTATCACCATGGCCAATCATGGCCCATCATGGCCCATCGCTCGACTACCCAACTGGATTGCTCGCGTCAACGAAGCCCTTACTGCGAAAGAACTCAAAGCCCTTCGCACGAGCGTCCAGCGTGGCCAACCGTATGGCGACTCCAGATGGATCGAAGAAACCGCCAACAAATACAACCTATGGTGAACGCTCCGACCTGTCGGACAGCCAAAGAAGAATCAAAAACCGCAGTAATTACCCCCGTCCCCTTTTCTTTGTTACCATTAGAGCCCCTTTTCCACAAAGAGAATAAGATCTGCCATTTGCAAAGGTGTAAGATTTTGTTCAAAACCTTCAGGCATTAGTGAAATCCCGGAATTCTTCAGCGAAGCGATCTCGTCACGCCGAATGATCGTACGTTTACCATCAGCGTGGCCGAGTATAATCCGGTCGCTCGATTCTTCCTCGATCACACCACTCAAAACTCGACCATCCACTGTCTCAATCATGTAAGTCTGATACTTGGGATCGACGGCGTAATTGGGATCGAGAATCGATTCAACCAAATGTTGGCGGCTGCGATTGGTAAGATTTTCGAGGCTTGCCCCAACCGCCGTTTCACCGGCGGGAGCTTGGTGACAAACGGCGCAATGTTGCTTGAATAACGCGGCTCCAGATGCAAGTTCGGCGGTATCATGCATTTCGGATAGGTAAGACTGAACCAGTTCGCGCTTCGAGGTCTTGGACGAACCGAGCACCCGATCGGCTCGGACCTGCAATGAACGACTGCCGGTCAGGCGCAGTTGTTGCCGGACAGTCGGTGAGAGATCGTTAACTCGAACCACGTTCGTTTCCAGGGCCTCGATCAAGTCTTGCTGCCAGTTTCCCCGAGTAAGAAAATACGAGATCGATGCATCGCGAATCTGGCTGGAAAGTGAATCCCAATCAGCAAAAATTCGCTCAGTGAACATGGAATTGTCAGCGACAGCCAATCGATCAATTTTCGCGATGCGATCGAGCGCTAAGTATTGAATCTCCAGCGGGGTTTCTGGTGCCAATAGATCAAACAGCAGCTCACTCTCGCGTTCATTTGATCCTAAGCCAATTCCCACTAGCGTCATCGCGCGGCATCTTTGCTCCAGCTCGATATCTTGATTGGAAATCAAGGGTATCGCTTTCTCATATAACGAAGCAAGCAACGAGTTCTGTTCGATCGGTGGCGATTCTCGTGGGAATGAGCGAGCTGCGAAATCTTCTTGAGAGGTCGCAAAGATCGATGCCAACCGGAATGCGGCGGCTGAATCTTTATTCTCGATTGCTTCCCCGACATACTTGGCAACGTCGACGCCGGTTGCCGCAAATGTTGTGAAAGCAGCTCGCAGAAGTTGCTCATCGATCTCCGTAAATTCTCTTTCGCCAGCAAGCAATCGGTCACTCAACAAATCGGCGACCGCTAGCCCATGCTTCGGCAGGCCGACGGTAATCGCCGTTGCGGTCCAGAAATCGAGCGTGCCCGCTTCGCAAACATTTCCAATCGCCCGTGATGCATTTTCGTCATCATTCTGAGCGAGCACCAACGCGACTCGCATTCGCACCCGAGCATCGGGTGAATTGGATAACTCGCATACCGATTGTTGCAAATCCGCATCCTCATTCAGCATCGATTCGGCCAGTCCCAGGGCAACAATTTGGCAGCCAAAATGACCGGAATGCAGCAGTGTTTGAACATGCGATGGCTTTAGTTTTTTTGCCTTGGCCAATAAGTGGATTGCGTGGACGCGAGTTTCGGGCCGGTCCGATTCGTTTAGCAATAATTCAAGCTTGGCCAGCACGGTATCCCAACCGTTTTTGTCACAAAGTTCGACCAGTCGTTGATGCGCAAGTTCACGTCTCGTTCGATTGTTATCTTCGAGCTGATTGAGCAGTTGTTCCACGGATCGATCTTCAGTTGTTGCGACTTCTGCCAATGGTTTCGCTTCAACCGATTCAGGGACGATACGATAGATACGACCGCGGTCGGAACCAGCGCGAAGGTCCAGTTGCTGTTTCCAAGATTCTGGGATCCACTCGGGGTGCTCGATCGATTCACGGTACATGTCGACGACCCACAGGCAGTTATCGGGTCCTTCGATGACTCGCACCGGACGGAACCACGGATCGCTGGAAGCCAGTAACTCACTTGCCTGTTCCTTGTCGCCGCGAACTGCCTTGTAGGTGGCTCCATCCGGAACGAGAAATGAGCGATGGACCATTTGGTGAACCGGTTCGCAGACAATCACCGCATCGTATTGGTCATTACCAAAGGGTTTTCCGACGATGATAGAACTACACGCGGAGGTAAATCGATTCGCCGCGTATAGATCGTTGAATCGTTCACTCGCCTGATTTGCTGGATACACGGGCGCGGCTAGTGGCGGATCAAATAGCTGCTGGGCGTTACGAGAGTAGGAGATATGTGGATTGAGAGCCGCGTAGTGTTCATCAATCACATAATGATAGCTCGGTCGTGGATTGTCGCTGCCAAACCATTCACCCCAAGCGTTTCGGCTGCGAATGTACTGGCTGCGACCGTTGACCAAGTTCATGGTGCCCGAATCGGGGAAAATCTGGACATCATGCCCCGCCGCGTCAAACCGCTCGCCCGTCTGATTGCAAAGCAGTTCTCCTAGCGTATCTCCGCTGGCGAGATGAAGGGAATGATCGAGAGCGTAGGTAAATCCATTAATTCGGTGTTGGGGATTGGCGAGACCAAAGCCCGAATAGATGACTTCACGTCGATCGGCAACATCATCACCATCAAGATCTTCGGCGTAGAAGACGTCAGGAGCGCACGCGACGATAACTCCGTTTCGCCAGGGGAAGACTCCCGTGGGAAATTCGAGGCCTGAAATAAAGGTTGTTGCCTTGTCAAAACGACCGTCGCCATCCTGATCGCTAAGCACCTTGATGTTTCCGGACCCACCTGGCTTGGATTGATCGCCCTCCGGGTAGTCGCCCATTTCGACCACCCACAGCCTTCCATCATTACCAAATGCGATGTTGATTGGGTCGACCACCAGCGGTTCGGCGGCAACCAACTCGATCCGATAACCCTCGGTCAATTTAAAGTTGCCCAAAGTTTGTTCTGCGGGGACGGGTTGGGGCCGACCACCCGAGACGATCAAGTTGGTAACTCGCTCGATCATTTTATCCTCGGTGCCGGATGCCCATGGTCCCGGCAGGTTATAGAACACGGTCGATTGATCGAACTCGTACCCTCCTTCGCTCCGCATCCGTTCACTGCACAGGTAACCCATTACATCGTTGGTGTAGGCGGTAACCCAGAGTTTGCGATCCGGGAATTGTTTTCGCAGTCGATTCGCATAGTCGATAACAACTTCTCCGCCGATAAAGACTATCGTTAATTCGTCGCCGAAGATCCAGCTTTGAATTGGAACCGGATAGGTCGCCGGTAGACGGCCCTCGTCTTTGTACACTTCGATCCAATGTTCGGCTCGTCGTTTTGTTTGTGGATTAGCGTTATTGACTTGCGCACGCAATTCTTCGAGCGTCGGTAGTTCAAATTCGAGCGACGCGTAATCGAACCGAGCGTCGATGTTTTTTGTTAGTGGAGTAAGCTTGTTTTCAAGGACTCGAATGATCTCATTACCTAATTCCAGACCATGAACCATCGCCATCCCTGTCGTACCACGCGGTTCAGGGTTGGCATCGCCTGCGCAGCCGATGGTGCACAGAGCGACCGCGTCTTTGAAGTGTCGTTCAACGTGGGTCGCGGCGTAGCCTGCCCAGTCAGCGTTGACACGATTAATTTCGGGATTGATCGAGGTGCAGTGACAGGCATAGTTAAAAAGTGTACCGAGAACATCGCCGTCGCTGCTACTGATCTTTACCACGCCAACCGAGTGATCGACCGGTCCCTCGGTCTGATTTCCAAAACCTGTCCATTTTGAATTAGAAAGAATTCGTCGATTGACGGCAAAATCGACTTCGCCTTGTCCGTACTCGAGACGAGCCGGTTGCAAGGTTTCGATCGCTTGCCGAATCGATTCTTGAATCGCGGCCATGAATGTATCGCGATATCGGAGACTGGCTTCGATTTCGGAATCGGATAGTGGTTCCGCGTAGAGGTTGCTAAGGCCACCGGCGAGGTGGGGACCGGTGTGGGTGTGGGTGGCCGAAAGCACGATTTGTGAACGGGGAATACCGTGGGCCTGATGGGCGTGATCGGTAATTTGCTTGGAGAGCGTGGCGGGCATTCCGATCGTGTCGATCGACAGCAGCAAGTGGATACCGGACGTCTGCTGTGGGTCCTGGTTCGTGAGCGCGAGACAGCGAACAAACAGGGGGGTATCGATTCCGACGTGCGGGGTTGCTCGGTTACCATACCCGGAAAGCCGCACGGGTTCGCCGGGCGTAATGTCAATCTTCGAAAAACCCGCGTGCCACGAGCTTTCGGCGATTGCGGCAGACTGGAACAATAACAACGAAACAACGGCAATAAGCAATCGATTACTCATGGATCACGACCGGGTGGTTGACTGGTGGCGAAACGGTGGAAAAGACTATCATAACGACTCCGCGATGGCGGGTGGTAGCGGCGGGTGGTACGTTGCCAAAGAAATTTCACGACTCAGAGCCTAGCCAAAAACCATAAACCTAAAATACAAGCTATCGATTTCGTTCTTGTTGATGATCACCACGAACGCTTTGCTGCCTTATTGCAATGCGTCTGCAAATGAACCCGTGGATGTTTTTGTCCCTGCTGCGGGCGGATATCCCGCGATTCGAATTCCGTCAGTGGTCACGGCTTAATCCGGAGCGGTGCTCGCTTTTGCCGAAGGCCGCCAGGGGGGCGATCATTCGGAAAACGACATCATTCTCAAGCGTTCTCTCGACCGCGGAAAAACCTGGGGACCTTTGATTATCGTCAATGAGCAGGGAATTCTGGCACTCAAGACAAAGAAAAGGGGACGATGGTAATATTGTTTGGTTCTAGTGGTATAATCTTGATTTGCCTCCGGAATCACGATCATGCCAAGGCAAAAACGTGCGGATGCGGCGGGTGTCATCTATCATACGCTCAATCGCGGGAACGCTCGCCAGAGGATCTTCCGCAAACCACCGCCGAAGACTACGACGCCTTCATTCAAGTCGTGGGCGAAGGTTTGCAGAAGTACGACGTAGAGCTTTTTTCGTTTACGCTAATGCCCAATCATTGGCACTTGGTCGGTCGACCAGGAAAAGATGGAGAATTAGGACGAATGTTGCGTTGGGTTACAGCAACGCATACATTACGTTATCACGCACACATTACGTTATCACGCACACATTACGTTATCACGCACACATTACGTTATCACGCACACAATACGTTATCACGCACACTAGCACACTCGCGGTGAAGGCCATGTTTATCAGTCGCGGTTTAAGAGTTTTCCAATCCAGGATGACGCCCACTTCTACGTTGTCTGCCGGTATGTTGAACGAAACGCTCTGCAGGCGGAATCGGTTGCGCAGGCGGAATTGTGGAAACACGGGTCGTTGTATCGCTGGAATCTACCTTCGGAACCTAAGCCCAGAGTACTATCACCATGGCCAATCATGGCCCATCGCTCGACTACCCAACTGGATTGCTTGCGTCAACGAAGTCCTTACTGCGAAAGAATTCAAATCGCTTCGCACGAACGTCCAGCGTGGCCAACCGTATGGCGACTCAAGATGGATCGAAGAAACCACCAACAAATACAACCTATGGTCAACGCTCCGACCTGTCGGACAGCCAAAGAAGGTCCAAGAACCGCAGTAATTACCCCCGTCCCCTTTTCTTTGCGCGTGACCAAGATTGGCCAAGTCAAAGCTTCAGAAAGTGCTACCGTGCGTCACCTCGGCAGGCACTTGCGATTGATCAGGCAATGGAAACAACCCAAGGGAGTCAAGGAATTGGAAGCAAAACCCTAACGAGCGTTCCGGTGGCCAACCGTCAACGATACGCATCGCCACTCCGGACTACCTGAACAGAGAACTTGACCATCGGCTACGTTCCTCCGTCACTGCGCGATGTCAAATTCTTATTTGCTATCTGCGTTAATAAATGGTGGCGGACATTCATTGGCTCTGCAAGTGTCTATTCGTGTTTTGCGAACTTTTTAGCGGAATAATCCGGAAACGACGCTGAAATATTGTAATACTGACACGCGGATGCCGAAATTAAACTTGACGAGTTCGTGTTTTGCGAACATACTTGATTAAATGAGAGTCATTTCCAAACGCCGTCTGGTCGAATATTGGCAAGGGCATGCGCGTGCCAAAACGCCGTTAACGAATTGGCATAACCATGTGAGGTACAAAACGACCATCTGGACGTCGCTCGCTGACGTACGAAAGGATTACAGTTCAGCCGACAAGGTTGGTGATTGCTATGTTTTCGATATAGGCGGGAACAATTTTCGAGTGATTGCAAAAATCGTAAGAGAATGCGTTTACATTCGAAAGATCATGACGCATGCGGAATACAACGACCAAAACTGGATTGCGGAGTGCAATTGCCTAGAGGAATTGAAAAAAGATCGACGAAAGACAGTTAAAAAGGCAAGCAAAAGACCAACGATTAAAACAGCTAGAGAAAAAACAGCAAAGAAAGCGAGAAGAAAAAGATGATCACCAAGTACAAATTGAAAGGCAATTCAAAAGATTCGTATATGGAATGCTTGGTGAATTTTTTGCCGCTCAGGTCTATTAAGAACGACGATCACCTTGCAGATGCGGCGAGTGTCATCGACGAATTGATTTCTATGAACCGAGATTCTGGTCAAGATGAATATCTAGACGCTTTGACTGATTTAATTGAAGCATACGAAGGCAAGAATGTCGAAATCGAGAAATCAACACCCAGCCAAATGTTATCGCATCTGCTTGAGGCACGGGGACTCACACAAACAGCATTAGCAAAAAATGCCAGCGTGAGCAAATCAACGATTTCTGAAATTCTTTCTGGCAAAGATCGAATGAGCAAAAGAATAGCTTTTAGACTGGCGGACTTCTTTTCCGTTAGTCCGGTTCTGTTTTTGCAAGACGATTAATCAAGCGACCTCCCTGAGTAGATAACGAATTGCGATCTATCCGTGTGTCTTCGAACAGCTGTCGCAGCGGGGTTGGTTTGTGGTGGACACTCGGATAGATCGTGCCGTTGAACTTTGTCGGGAGCACAGGTGTGCCAGCTACGACAACGGCCTGCCGGTAGCCTAACCGATTTCGGTTGCCAAGCCAAGAATTTTTTTATGAGCGGGCCAAGTTTTGGCCGAGCAGGGACGGGCTACCGTAACTTATACCATGCCGGACCGAAGGTAGACGTCATTACTTGTGACCAACCAGGTTTGGGAAATCCCTGGGAAGCGTCCCCAAAATTGTTAAAACTTGAAAAGTGGTCTCCCACTGAGCAAACTTGCTCAGTCGGAAAGTTTCAAGTTTTAGACAACGGTAAGCAGCCGTTGGGGAGACCACCATGAGTGATTTTA
>Ga0209491_10001409_pt1 | contig 47150 bp, 41 predicted proteins | sample BON02_FD_187213 | JGI IMG/M metagenome (GOLD analysis project Ga0209491, IMG submission 187213) | Freshwater microbial communities from Lake Bonney liftoff mats and glacier meltwater in Antarctica - BON-02 (SPAdes) (version 2) | ecosystem: Environmental > Aquatic > Freshwater > Ice > Glacier...
ACAAACACAATAAAAATAAAACAATAAAAATTAAACAAAAAGAATCAATAAAAAATACAAATAATAAATTATTTGTGTTTTTAAGAACACTTGAAAAAGCAGTATCACCACACCACTATCCTCTTTCACATCTCGCCACATGAATCAAAGAACCAACTCTACAAGACACTTGAACGCACTCGCACACTCTGCATCCATGTGATCGAACATCTCATCGTCCTCATCTTCCTTTTCCTCTTCCTCTTCCTCGCGAACCTTCCTCTTGTCATCCTCTTTATCCATCTGAACAAGTTCTCTCTTCATCTTCTTCTTTTCCTCATCCATCAGCGTCTGAACAAGAAATTTGAAACCCTTCTCCTCGCGCAGCTCGGCTTCGCTCAGCTTCTCACCGATCGGCTTCTTGTACTCCTTCTGATCACCAAGGATCGCCTCCTTCAGCATCTTATCAACAAACCGCCTCTCCTCAATCTCATCAAGCTGCTTCTCAAGCTGCTACTCAAGCGGTTCCTTGTGTTCGCGCACCAGCTGCTCATCAAGCTGCTTCTGCTCCTCAAACCGCTTCTGCTCCTCAAGCCGCTTCTGCTCATCAAGATGCTTCTGCTCCTCAAGCCGCTTCTGCTCCTCACACTTCGCACGATATTCATACACAGCAACAAGTTCCCGTTCTGTGTTATCGTCGAAATACTTGTTAAGACGCCTCATACGCCTCATATCCTCATCCAACTTCGCCTGCTTCTCTTCGCTCAACACATAATAGTGCTGCACGGCTTCGATCGGCTTCTTGTCGCTCAACACATCCACGCACTGCTTGGCTTCGCTCGGCTTCTTGTCGCTCAGTTTCTCGCTGATCGGTTTCTTGTCGCTCGGTTTCTCACGAAAACACTCCAAATAGCATTCCAACGAATTACCTTTCATCATGTCGGACATCTTGTTGGAAACAGATTTGGTAGTCTGCTTGCTGGGTGCAGATTTTGAAGTCTGCTTGCGTCAGGTAAAGTTCCTGAAAGGGGGGGTCGGATATGGGGGTCCGAAAGCTGGTGCAGATTTTGAAGTCTGCTTGCGTCAGGTAAAGTTCCTGAAAGGGGTGGTCGGATATGGGGGTCCGAAAGCTGGTGCAGATTTTGAAGTCTGCTTGTGTCAGGTAAAGTTCCTGAAAGGGGTGGTCGGATATGGGGGTCCGAAAGCGTGACAGGTTTAGCTAAAACCTGACAAAAATATGATGGGGTGGGAATTCTTGTGTACGTTCAAGGGGGACCTCAAATACTTGAAATATTATGAACCACTATGTACTTATTATTTCAATTTTTTTATTTAACATTATTACGAATTAATAAACATAATGATCTTGCAAAATGTAATCAATTACAAGTAATTATAAAACAAATTATAAAAATAAATAAATCAATAATAAAAGTAATCAATTACTTGTTATTAAAAGTAATTATAAAAACAAATTATAACAAATCAATAATAAAACAAATTATAAAAACAAATTATAAAAACAATTTATAACACATACATTCGCTTTTTTACAAATGATATAGTATTACAATTAAATATATTAAAAATTATAAATATCTATATTAAAAAATACAAAAAAATATTAAATGAACACATAAAACAAACATAATAAAACAAAAATAATAAATTATTTTTTTTTTATTCGTCGGTTCGAATTGTAGTTATCACTTTTTGGCTAAGCAACAACTAATGGGGTGTCACAATACATGTGACACTAGGGGGGAAAAGAGTATTGATTTGTATTAATCGTTATCACAGTGTACTGCAACATTTGATAATACCAAAAACGGCGCCGTAGCCTTCTTTAATCCCCACACCAATGGGAACCGTACTCCAAAGGATTTAACTCCTTTTCTAGTTGGCTCGCCAGCCCCCCCTACATAATATATGCACAAGTATAAACATCCATCTTCAAGAAAATGACATTCACTACTTGTGCGGGTTTGCCCAACAATATTTCTCTCAAAACATCGCCAGACCTTCTCTCAAAACAGGGCTGTCTTGCGAGGGATGTTGTCGTACTACAACACCACGGGTCCACCACCCGCCAAAAGACTTAAATTATATGGAAGCATTATAGATTTACAATTTCAATTTTTAAATAAAACAAATACCAGACATTCATCGTTAATAAACCTTTGAATAAGACAATGTAAATGCATATTGACACGTCTGCAAAATCATCAACAAAATGGTTGTAATAAATAAACACATGGAAGACGTCCCACGTTCCATCGTTGTGATCCTTTGAATAGAACAACGTAAATGCAAATTGAACCATCCGTCTTGGTTTCACACTTCAATAATTCACAATCATTGTTCGCTAGCTTGAACTCTTGGCGAAATTGCCTATTGTTCTTGTAAAGATACATTATCTGTTTACCAGATAGATACTGAGGATCTGATGTAACAAGACCTGATGTAATAATGCGTTGTTTCTTCTTGTATAATTTTTGGATTAATGAAAACATATTATGTTAATCATATACAGTAATCATTGTTTCATATTTTCAATTTTTTTAAATAAACAACTCTACAATATTCTGACAAAAAATAAAAAAACTTTTAAATTCTTTAGGAATATTTTATTTACACATGGTTTATATATAAAATTATTTTATTTTATATTATATATGCCTTCATATAATACAGTTACATTTGATAAAAATAAAATTATCATTATTATTGATAATGATGATAAAATATGGTTTAATGCAAAACAATTATGTGTAGCTTTAAATTATAAAGACACCACAAAAAAAATAGCAGATTATATAGATAATGAAGATAAACTTTTATTAAAAAAAATAAAAATTAATTTTGAAATGTCGCTACCATCAGATACAATTTTTATGAATGAAAATGGATTATATTCTATTTTAATATTATCCCCTCTTAAAAATGCAATTGTTGGAAAAAAATTTGTAAAATGGATTAGAAATGATGTTTTTCCTGTAATAATTAAAAATAATACATATTCGTCTAATACAGAATTAACACCGTTTATTAAAAAGAAAAAATAAATGTAATATTATTTCACCATATTATTTTCTTACAATAAATCAAGTTTAAATTATGAACATTACCCAAATTACTTGTGTCTGTTATTTTTTTACAATGACTCAAGTTTAATGTATGAACATTACCCAAATTACTTGTGTCTGTTATTTTTTTACAATGACTCAAGTTTAATGTATGAACATTACCCAAATTACTTGTATCTGTTATTTTCTTACAATGACTCAAGTTTAAATTATGAACATTACCCAAATTACTTGTATCTGTTATTTTCTTACAATGACTCAAGTTTAAATTATGAACATTACCCAAATTACTTGTATCTGTTATATTATCACACTTACTTAAATTTAAAGTATGAATATTACCCAATTTACTTACGTCTGTAATACCATAACAATTATGTAAAAATAAAGTATGAAGATTACTTAACATACTAATATCTGTTATATTATCACAATTACTTAAATTTAATTTATTTACATTACCTAATTTACTTATATCGATAATATCATAACAATTACTTAAATTTAATGTGTGTACTCTTCCTAAAGTACTTATATCTGTTATATTCGTACACCCACTTAAATTTAATGTATGTACATTATTTAGGTTCGATACATCTTTTATATTTACACAACCAGTTAAATTTAAAGTATGAATATTACTAAAATTACTTGTATCTGTTATGTCATCACAATATTTTAAATATAATGTATTATTCATACCTAATTTATTAGTATTTATAATATTTGGACAATCATTCAAATATAAATAATTAACTTTTTTTAAAGAACTTACATCTGTTATATTTAGACAATAATTTAAATATAATTTATGGACGTTTCCTAAATCACTTACATCTCTTATATTACAACAATTACTCAAATTTAAAGTATGAACATTACCTAGATAACTTATGTCTGTGATATTACAACAATTACTTAAATTTAAAGTATGAACATTACCCAAATCACTTATGTCTGTAATATTACAACAATTACTTAAATTTAAAGTATGAACATTACATAGATAACTCACATTTGTTATATTACGACAATTACTCAAATTTAAAGTATGAACATTACCTAGATAACTTATATCTGTGATATTACAACAATTACTTAAATTTAAAGTATGAACATTTCCTAAAACACTTACATCTTGTATTTTTGTATTACTTAAATTTAAAATATATACATCTTTAAATATACTTATATCAATATTATTTTTATAATTATATAAATTAATTGACAGTTGTTTATTTAATTTCTTAATTTTTTTTAATATAAAAAATCTATAATATAAATTATTATAATATTTAATTGATTCATTTCTTGTTAATTGTTCAATATTGATATTAGTCATTAATTATATTATAATATATTAGTATGTTAAATTAATTTCATTTTTTCTTAATTAATATACATAATTTATTATATAATATAATATATATAATTAAGAAAAAATGAATAATCGTGAAAAAATTAAGAAAAATAAAAAATTACGTAATAAATATATAAATGAAAAACAAAAAAGAAAAGATATATTTATTTATACAAGAGCGATCTTATTAGTAGTTAATATAATTGTATTTTTTGTAGTATTTTACAAGTTATATTCAAACTTCAAAGAAAATAAAAAATTATTAGGTGGATATGTAGTATATACATTAGTCATTATTGCCGAAATTATTATTTATAATATTTTTTTACAGACTAAATCATCCTTATATAAAATAGAAAAACCCACTTATGAAAAATTAACGTATAAAAAAAGAAGAGGAAGCGGAAGCAAACCATCAACAAATGTTGTAATACTACAAAAACAAGTTAGATTACCTATAGTTACTACGGTATTAAACTATTTAAATAAATTTAAAAATATGTCAAATGATACGTTATTACAACAAGAAAACGTATTTCAAGTATTAATGTTTGTACAATATTTACTAACTAGTAATCTATTAAAAGATTCACAATCAATCACACCATCGATAAATATAATACATAAACAGATTGATATATTAAAAAATATAATACAACAAAATACTAATAATATACAACAAAATGATATACTAAACATAACAATATTAATATTACAAGATATAACAATTGCTATGCAAAATCAAATCACACCAAATACAACTGCAATTGTACCAGTTGATATTATAGAAATATCACCCCTTGTAATATATAAATTAAAAGCTGTTGTTGAAATATTAAATGAAATAAATAAATCACAAAATACATTAATATTACAACAAAATATGTATATGGTATTAGAAATTGTACTATATATAATGGATAGCAAAATACTAAAAAAGATTAATGTTCAATCATTAATAAATATAATACAACGTGAAATTGTTGTATTAAACAATATAATAAAACAAAATCCTAATGATATATCACAAAATTATATACTGAACACAATATCATTAATATTAAATAACACAGTAGAAATATTACAAAATACTATTCTACCAACCATGACAGTCGCATTGATCCCAGTATTCGCACCGACTATACCACGAAATATACTGATACCATTTGAAAAAGCCACAGATTTGTTAAATGAAATAAATACAAAACAAAGTACTGAAAATAATGATAATATAACACAAAATATATTAACAACACAACAAAATACTTGCGCAGTATTAAAAAGTGTGTTTTATATTCTATATAATATAAATATAATAAAAACAAATCCAATTCTATCATCAATAGAGATAATACAACGCGAAACAGATGTATTAAAAAATATAATAACTATATTACAACAAAATACTATTAATATATCATATACAATAGATGATTTAAATAAAATAATATCTTTATTACAGGATACAAAAAATTTATTACAGGTTTATATACAACCACCAACCATTTCATAATATTATAATTTTGATATATCAACATTATTAAAAAAAGTTATTATAATATTTTATAGATTCTTTTTCAATATACTACCATATTACAATAACTTAAATTAAGAATACAAACATTAGATAATGCACGAAAATCTACTATTTTCATACATCTACTTAAATTTAAATCATAAACATTACATAATATATTTACATCAACTATATTTTCACATTCACTTAAATTTAAAGTATTAACATTTTTTAAAAAAGAAACATCTATTATTTTAGTATTACTTAAATCTAAAGTATGTGCATTACCTAACATACTAATATCTGTTATGTTTTGACAATTACTTAAATTTAATGTATGAACATTATTTAATGAACTAATATCTGTTATGTTTTGACAATTACTTAAATTTAATGTATGAACATTATTTAATAAACTAATATCTGTTATGTTTTGACAATTACTTAAATTTAATGTATGAACATTATTTAATAAACTAATATCTGTTATGTTTTGACAATTACTTAAATTTAATGTATGAACATTATTTAATGAACTAATTTCTGTTATGTTTTGACAATAATTTAAATTTAAAATATGAACATTATTTAATTTATTAATATCTATAATGTTTTGACAATAATTTAAATTTAATGTATGAACGTTATTTAATATATTAATATCAATAATGCTTTGACAATGATCTAAATTTAAACATACTTGTAATTTTGAATTAAATATTTTACTTAATATTTTTTTTCTTAAAACAGGGTCATTATAATATAATAATGAATATGTATTATTTAAATTATAATATTTATATCGTAGTAATGTTTTACAGGTATAATATAAATTATTTATATCATTTATATTGTAATATAATATCTCTATTATACTATTTGTACTCATGTGTAAATTATTATAATAGTAAAAATCATAATAAAAATATTTATCAATTTTTAATAATAAATAAATTTTATATATAATAAGCTTTTATTATTGTATTATATAATGACAGCCACGTAAATATAATGAATATACATTATCTAACATCATTAGTATTACTTAAATTTAAAGTACGCACATTACCTAACATACTAACATCGTTAATATTATCACAACCACATAAATTTAAAGAATCTACATTACTTAACGCACTAACATTTATGATATTATTACAATTACTTAAATTTAAAGTATGAACATTACCTAACGCACTAACATCAATGATTTCACAACAACTTAAATTTAAAGTATGAACATTACCTAACATACTAACATCTATTATATTTTCACAACAACTTAAATCTAAAGTATTAACATTACCTAACATACTAACATCTATTATATTTTCACAATCGCTTAAATTTAAAGTATGAACATTACCTAACATACTAACATCTATTATATTTTCACAACAACTTAAATTTAATGTATGAACATTACCCAATGCAAGTACATTTATTATATTTTCACAATCGCTCAAATTTAAAGTATGTACTGTACCTAATTTACTAACATCAATAATATTAGTATTAAAACTTAAATCTAATGTATGTATTGTACCTAATTTACTAACATCAATAATATTAGTATTACTTAATTCTAAAGTATGAACACGACCTAACATACTAATATCAATAATTTTTACACAACCACTTAAATCTAATGTATGTACTGTACCTAACATACTAACATCAATGATTTTTACACAACCACTTAAATCTAATGTATGTACTGTACCTAACATACTAACATCAATAATATCACAACCACCCAAATTTAAATTATGAACATTACCTAATGCACTTATATCTTTTATTTTTATACACCCTTCTAAATTTAAAGTATATGCATTACCTAACATACTCACATCTTCAATATTTGTATAACTTACATTTAAATTACGAACATTGCATAACATATCAACCTTTTTAATATTAGTACAACATAAATTTAAAGTATGTATATAATATAATGAACTTGTATCAGTTATATTTGAAAAACTTAAATTTAAAGTATGAATATTATATAACGAACTTGTGTCTGTAATGTTTTTACATGCTGATAAATTTAAAGTATGTATATTATTTAATATACTTGTATCTATTATATTACAATTATTTAATGTTAATGATAACTGTAATCTAGGATTAATTACCTTACTTTGGATTTTTTTTCTAAAAGATAAATTATTATAATATTTTTTAGAGAAAAAATTATTTAATTTGTAATATTTATATTGTCTGTATTTTTTATTTGTTTCAAATAAATTATCAATATCACCAATATTATAGGAAAGTATGTCAATTATATCGCTTATATTCATTATATATTATTAATAAATTATATTAATAATATATATATTTCAATTTTTTAAAAACCATACCCAAGATTTTATAATAAATGATTTAGAAAATAAATGATTTATTTTCTAAATATTAATAATGGGTTGTTTTGATATATTATGCATATTATGCGGAAATACTTGTCGTTCAATAATATATAATGATAATAACTATCTTAATTTAAATGAATCAGATTTTAGACACTTTAAAAAAACAACAGATTGGTTGTATAAATGCACAATATTAACTACTAATAATGAAATAATTCATAATTGTCGTGAAGTAAGTTGTAATGTTGATTTTGTAGCTCCTAATAAAAATAAATATATCGCTAGTTTAGATTATAAATTTTCATATCCATCAACAAAAAATAAAGGATTATTTGTCCATGATGATTGTTTTTTATATATGAAAAATAAACATCAAATTGAATTAAAATTTTCAGATTTAGCAATTTCTAAAAAAATATCATGGAAACCACAATCTTTTATAAAGTATGAGAATATTGAAACATATTGGAAACAAGACTTTGATTATGTATCAATAATTAAAGATAATAATATTTGGATGTGTACGTCGCCATTAATATCAGATAAAAATGGAAAACGTATCGACAATATAATTAAACAAATGAAAATAAAGAAAGATAGAAAAGCACCATCTTTATCTGCATCATTTTATAAATCTGGTATTATTAAGTTTGGTAATAATAACAAATTTTGGAAAATAAATCATGGAAAATGGATTGAAATGAAAGGAGAAATAAAAATTAAAAAAGTAGAACTAGAAATGATACATTATAAATTCCCACAATTAGGAGAAACTAATACAAAACCAATATTTATTAAAAATTTTATAACTGAAAATAAAAAACATTATGTTACAATTATTAGTTTATTAAGTTAGCATCAATCAAGGCTTTTGATGATGTTCTATTATGTTCTACTAGTTTTTGTACTTTACTATGTTGTACTTGACCTAATACTAGTTTTATAAAATCATCAAGCATCATGTAATAAAGAGCATCTGTTTCATTATCTTTGACTCCGCGTCTATTATAATCTAGAAAAACTTCAGTACTATGTATAATAAATATGTTTGTTATGCTATTATTATAATGTTTTCTTTTATTAGATGAAATTTTTGTAATAAGGGTCGGGTTAATTGTAAATGAAGTTTCTTCACTAAATTCACGAAACGCACAATATAAATCTGAGGTGTCACTTGATTCCCTTCTTCCACCAGGGATCATCCACTCTTGTTTTTTACTATCCTTAACTAATAATATGCGTTTTGTATTGGTCTTTATATTATTGGTAATTAATATAATAGCAGCATTATTTGATTTTGTCTTAGATTTTAAATAATAATCTACATTGTGAGGTTGTCGTTCTTGTGCATCTCTTTGTTGTCGTTCTTGTGCAAATTGTCGTTCTTGTGCATCTCTTTGTTGTCGTTCTTGTGCAAATTGTCGTTCTAGTTGTCGTGCATCTTGTGCAAATTGTGCATCTTCTAAATCTCTTTGTGTATGTCGTTGGGGTGCATCTCTTTGTTGTCGTTCTTGTGCAAATTGTCGTTCTAGTTGTCGTGCATCTTGTGCAAATTGTGCATCTTCTAAATCTCTTTGTGTATGTCGTTGGGGTGCATCTCTTTGTTGTTGTGTATCTCTTTGTTGTTGCAGTGCATCTATTTGTTGTGCATCTATTTGTTGTGCATCTCTTTGTCGTTGTTGTTGCAGCACAACTATTTGTTGTTGTTGTGCATCTATTTGTTGTTGTTGTGCTTCATCTTGTGAAAATAGAATTCCCATATATACATAATTAGATATTTATTAAACTTAACTTTTTTATATCATTTTTTTAATAATTAAATTAGATATATATCTTGCATTACTACTTTTTATTTTTTTACAAGGTAATATATCCCATATTGTATTATTATTATGGATTTTTTTAATATTATAATCAGCAAATAATTGTGATCTATGTATAATAAATATTCTTGTTGTGGTGATTAATATAATAGCAACATTCAGTTACATAGTACTGCTCAAGGTGTGTAATGTTGTTGTTGTAGTTGTCGTTGTTGTTCATAATATAGTTGTTGTTGTTCATAATATAGTTGTTGTTGTTGTTGTTCATAATGTAGTTTTTGTTGTTGTTCATAATGTTGTTGTTGCACTTCTGGAGATTCATTTTGTGAAAATATACTTCCCATATATACATAATTAGATATTTATTAAACTTTTTACGAAAAGAAAAAATATTATCAAGTATTAAATTAATTTACAATCTTAACTTTTTCATATCATTTTTTTAATAATTAAATCAGGTATATATCTTGCATTACTACTTTTTATTTTTTTTACTCGATGATGCGATACACCATGTAATATATCCCATAATGTATTATTTTTTAAATAAATTAGAGCATCTGTTTCCTTATTATGGATTTTTTTAATATCATAATCAGTAAATATTTGTGAGCTATGCATAATAAATATTCTTGTTGTAGAATTATTTGAATGTTTTCTTACAATTGATACTAAGTTTGTAATATATTTTAAATTAATTGTAAATGAAGTTTCTTCTCGAAATTCACGTAAAGCACATTCAAAATCTAATTCATTATGATTTCTTTTTCCTCCTGGAATCATCCACTCTTTATTTTTGGAATCACGAACAAATAATACACGTTTATTATTTGTTACAAATAAAATAGCTGCATTAGTAGATAATTGATTTGTCATATGTATTATATATTAGGTTTAAAAATATATAATGAATAAATAAATTAACACATCTTATAATAACAATCAACGCAAATAATACAATCTGATAAAGACCTGTGATCTTGAATAACTTCTTTATTATATATATATTTATATAATTCAATTAATTTTGGATATTTAGATGTTTTCATAAATTGTTTTCCTAATTCCATTGTACATAATTTATTTCTTGATTTAATTTGGTCAAATAATAAAATATTATTAATTCTATATGCTTCAGATAATAATATTTTCATATCAAAATTAATATTATGACATATTATTGTGTCTATATTTTTTAAATCATCTAAAAAGTGATCTAATACTTTTTTTATTGGTAATCCTTTTGTTGTTGCATCTTTTGTTGTTATTCCATGAATACGTTCATTTGTAATTATAAAGTTATCAGGAATAACTAATGATGAATATTCATTAATTTTTTTACCATTTGGATCATATATTAAATATCCAAGTTCTACAAGTCTGGCATTATTAAATTTAGAGATATTAGTTGGATCATTTGATGCTGGAAAACCTGTTGTTTCTGTATCTAAAAACATTATATTTCCACATATTTTATTAGGATTTTTTATACCTACTAATAAAAAATGCTTTTTAGATTCCACATATTCATCTGTTATAATAGTTATATTATTTAATTGTTTTTTTATTTCATTATAATTAATATTATAATCCCTAATTATAATATAACCATAATCTGATATTGTTTCAATGATATTGTCTAAACCATCTGTACATTTATAAAATATACAAACATTAAAATTATCATTATTAAATATAAAGTTTTTATTAGGTTTAAAATGATCTTTTATAATATTCTCACCATTCCCTATAAATAATATTTTTAAATAATTATCTATATGAGACTCTAACCAAGTAATTATTTTTTTTAATGTATATTTACTCGATGTTATCTTATTTAATGTCTCGTCATAATTTCCATATAATTCATTGGTTAATGTATAAATATTATTATTTTTTAATAAATATTCATTTTTATGCAACATTATTATTCTTGTATCAGTCATTAATTTATTATAATTATATAACTAATATTATTTTATATCAATTTTTAATAAACTAATGAAAATATTCACCTTTATGATAGGATAAAAATAATTTTTCCAGGTATAAAATTGATAAAGCTATAATATGATTTATTGATATTTATTATTAATTTAATATATATATATATATATGACAGAAATCGATTATAAACAAAAATATTTAAAGTTCAAAAAAAAATATTTGGATTTAAAATTTAAACAACAAGGTGGTGGTGATAAATATAAATGTGTCAACCCAAATGCTTCATTACTAAAGAATGTTTGTATAAAAGATATTCATGGTTTATATGAAAACGAAGTAAAATGTGCAATGGATTGTCTTAAAAAAAAAATACATCAAGATTTATCTGTTAAGACTCTAGTTAAAACGAGTAAATTTGATAGGAGTAAATTTGATATGAGTAAATTTGATATGAGTAAATTTGTTATGAGTAAATTTGTTATGAGTAAATTTGAAACGAGCGAAGTTGATAATTGTATTATAGTAGGGCAAGGTGAAATTGCTTTAACAGATTCTGAAAATAAATCATATATTTTAACTACATTCGGTTTGGGTCCTTGTCATTGTTTAATTATATATAATACTGAAAATAAAAAAGGGATTTTAGCACATATTGATTCGTTAAGCAAACTAAATATATTACATAATGTATTTACATATATTGATATTAAACAAATTTCAGATGTAAATATATATATTATAAGTGGGGATGGCGATGGGTATAATAACACTTTGGAAAAAATAAAAGATAAACTAAAAATTCTTGGATTACTTGATAAAATCATTTATACAAATATTGGAGAAGGTGTCTCACGAGCTAGTATAAATACACTTACAGGTGAATTTTCGACAACAAAATTATGTAAAGGATACCAATATACAAAATTTACAATACCAATCACGAGGGAACGAGAACTAAAAAAAATATACGGTTTTGATAATTTTATAGATTTTCATGAACAATCTTGGTATAATACTCCTGATTATGAAAATGGAGTAATAGATGGTTCAAATAAACTAGAACCAGAAAAAATATACGATTATCCCCAAGAGTCACGTGGTAATTTATTTGAAAATTATACAGCATTACTACCTGAACAACAAGAACTTTTGAATTTATCTAAAAAGTTTGCAAATAAAGTAGTTGGACAAAGGAAACAAGACGGACCATTTTTTTTTGTTATATCAGGATCACCTGGTATAGGTAAAACCCATTTAAGTGTATCAATATCAAAATATGTAAGCGATTATGGAAAAAAAGTTATATTCATAAATTCTAAGACAATTAGCAATATCTTTCAATATTATGAAGGTAAATATATGAATGCACATTTTGATAACTGGGTGAAAGATAAAGATTTAATAATTATGGATGATATTAATAACATTTATGGAATTCAACAATTATTTTTTGAGGAAGCATTTAAATACACATGCTTAAATGGAAAAGCATTATTAATTACAAGTAATATAGATGTAAATAAACTATTTGAAAAATTGTATCCAGTAGATTTTAATATAAATTGTGTTAAAATATTTTCAAGTCTTGTTAAAAAAAGTAAAAGAAAACCATGGACAACATCTATATTAGATTTAGAAAACTCATGGCAAAAACTATGTGATTATTCAGGTGAACAAGCTTCAGGAATATTAATTTTACAAGAGGATGATAGAGAATTATTACAATATTATGAAGATGAATATAAAAAATGCAATAAAAAAGAAAATATTAAGATTAGAAAAACAGGAAACCCAATGAAAGTTAAACCATGGGGGGTATCTGTTGACGATTTATATGTTGATAATGCACATTTATCTGATGTTGTTATTACAAAAGTTTTTAACAGGGACGAAATAGACCAATTTTGTGTGTTGATACATATCGCACATAATCATGGCATAAAATTAATTGTATTAATTAAATCTATCGATGATTTTACAACACTTTTGAATAAAAAACTAAATTTTTTTTTAGATGTGGATGAAAATATTCGCCTTTATGATAGGATAAGAATAATTTTTCCAGGTATAAAATTGAAAAAGGTATTAAGGACTATGAAGACATATTCGCCTTAATGATAGGATAAGAATAATTTTTCCAGGTATAAAATTGATAAAGGTATTAAGGAATATTAAGAAATATTAATTTTACAAGAGGATAATAGAGAATTATTACAATATTATGAAGATGAATATAAAAGATGAATATAAAAGATAAATATAAAAAATGCAATAAAAAAGAAGATATTAAGATTAGAAAAACAGGAAAACCAATGAATGTTAAACCATGGGGGTATCTGTTCACGATTTATATGTTCATAATGCACATTTATATGATGTTGTTATTACAAAAGTTTTTAACAGGGACGAAATAGACCAATTTTGTGTGTTGATACATATTGCACATAATCATGGCATAAAATTAATTGTATTAATTAAATCTATTGATGATTTTACAACACTTTTGAATAAAAAACTAAATTTTTTTTTAGATGTGGATGAAAATATTCGCCTTTATGATAGGATAAAAATAATTTTTCCAGGTATAAAATTGATAAAAAGATGATTTATAAAAATTGAAATATTTATTATTAATTTATTATTTAATATATATTTAATGACCATTTTAAAGATTATTTATGATAATTATGAATTCGATATTGAAGTTGTTGGTGCACAAATTAATATCAAACTAACTAATACAGAACTTTTAGATTTCTATATTGGAACAATCAATGAAGATGAAATTAGTGTAAAACCTATAAAGAAATTTATATCAATGATTAAAAATGCATTATCAAGAGTACCTAATTATAGTGTTATTATTAATTCTAAAACAACACAACTTGTTTGTTGTTTTAATTATAGCAATGAAATGATTGATATTGAAGAATCGATTCTTTTTATTAAAGTAGATGATCAAAAATCAAAAGAATTATTATTAATTAAGCGTGTTAAAGAACTTTCTGAACGGACAACTCCTGTTTTGGGTTATCGTGATTTTGGTGAAATGATGATTTTTTGATATTAATAGTAAGATTCTTGATTTTACAACATTTGATGATTTTAAAAGACATCCCAATTTTAAAGATTATAATAAATTTAAAAAAGTTACAAAAATTATTATGAGTACTGATTCAAAAGTTCTTTGTCATGAATTGGGTGAAGATTTTTTAACTAAAAAATTTGAATGTGGGTGTTGTGTTAAAACTGCAAACCCTGCTGAAGCTACTTCCACTGCAGCTATTTTTGCATTTGCATCCATATCCGCATGTGCTGCCACCACTGCTACTGCTGCCACCACTGCTACTACAACTGCAACAACCACACTCAGGTGTTTATTACATAGTGGACTACCTATCACAAACCTTTTTAATACAATAAATCATTTTAATCATCCATCAGTATATTTACCATCAGTTACCGAAGTTCAAGTATATTGTTCTCCTTATTATAATCTTGAGTCATGGTTTACAAAGTTTGGTTCTCTACCAAATCTAGAAAAACTAACTCTAACTTTAAAGGATAACACTGGTTTTAAAACTGCATTTTTAGATATTCATAGTATGGTATCAACTAGTCCAAACAAAAAGCTTAAACATATTGTTCTTGAAAATATAGCAAGTTGGATTAAACCAGAATTTATTGATAAAGCAAAATTATTTGCACAAGTTAATCATATTAATCTTGAAATTATTTAATTTATAAAAATTGAAATATTTATTATTTATGGGTTATTTAATTTATATATTTAATGACTAATCTTAAGACTATTTATGATAATTACGAATTCGATATTGATGTTGTTGGTGCTCAAATTAATATCAAACTAACTAACACAGAACTTTTAGAGTTCTATGATGGAACCATTAATGAAGATGAAATTAGTATAAAACCTATAACGAAATTTTTTTCAATGATTAAAAATGCATTATCAAGAGTACCTAATTTTAGTGTTACTATTGATTCTAAAACAACACAACTTGTTTGTTGTTTTAATTATAGTACTGAAATGATTGAGATTGAAGAATCGATTATTTTTATTAAAGTAGATGCAGCAAAAACAAAAGAATTATTATTAATTAAGCGTGTGAAGGAATTGACAGAAATTGTAACAGAACATGTAACTCCTGTTTTTGGTCATCGTGATTTTGGGGAGAAAATGATTTTTTCAATTGATAGTAAGATTCTTGATTTTATAACATTTGATGATTACACAATGTATTCTAATTTTAAAGATTATAATAAATTTAAAAAAGTTACAAAAATTATTATGAGTACTAATTCAAAAGTTTTTTGTAACGAATTGACTAAATATTTTATGAATGAAACATTTGCGTGTGGGTGTCGTGTTGAAAATACAAACCTTTGCGCCGCCGCCGCCACCGCCGCCGCCGCCGCCACTGTCGCCGCCGCCGCCACCGCCGCCACCCACAGAATCGTTTTTAATACAATAAATCATTTTAATCATCCATCAGTATATTTACCATCAGTTACCGAAGTTCAAGTATATTGTTCACCTTTAGAAGATTATTATCCTAGGTTTTTTGAGTCATGGTTTACAAAGTTTGGTTCTCTACCAAATCTAGAAAAACTAACTCTAACTTTAAAGGATAACACTGGTTTTAAAACTGCATTTTTAGATATTCATAGTATGGTATCAACTAGTCCAAACAAAAAGCTTAAACATATTGTTTTTGAAAATATAGCAAGTTGGATTAAACCAGAATTTATTGATAAAGCAAAATTATTTGCACAAGTTAATCATATTAATCTTGAAATTATTTAATATGATTATTTACTATTTAATAAACGTTTATTAAAATAAATTTTTAAACCGTATAACAAGTCGTTGAAATAGGTTATTCTTTTTTTCATTAGATTGTTCATTTATCCGTAATTGTTTTCTCAGTTTTATTTTATCTTTACACTGTGTTCGTTTTAGTTGTTGTTTTCTTCTTAATTCTCTTTTCAATTTTTGTTTTTCATAAAGTCTTTGTTTTAAAAATAGTTTATATTTTTCTTGTCTTAATTTTCTTTTTAAAATTTCTTCATTTACAAGTCTTTCTTTTAATAATCGTTGTTTTTCATAAAGTCTTTGTTTTAAAAATCCTTTTTGTTGTTTTGCATTTCTTTTATTAAAAATTTCAATACATTCCTTAATTGTTTGATTTGAAATTAATCTTGTTTTATCAATTGGTTGTCTTGTTAATGGTGATATTGATTTTGTTAATAAAAGAATTGCATTTCTTTCATATGTATAACCATCTTCACATATGACAGGATCTATCATAATATCAAGAGTTATTGGACATATAAATTCATTAGGTATAATATCATTTGATGTCATTTTATATAAATATTATTATATATAATAATATTTATATTTTTCATTTTTTTTTAATGATATTTATTATTAAGGATACTTAAGTGGAAACCTTCTATATATTTCATCTTTACGTTCAAAAATTGTTTTTATTATTTCTTTTGTTACAGGTGTTATTTTTCCATCATATGATAAATAATTTCCAACAAATGGTTGTTGTGGATTAATAAGTTTCATTATTTTATTTGAACAATCAGTGGTAATCTTTTTTCTTAAATAACTAACTACATCTGATTCAATTACTCGTATGGTATAGTAAAGTTCTCTAGTAATTAAATTAAATATTATTGATAACATTGAACCACCTACTAGGAAACTTTCATTAATTAAAGGATTAGGTTTTTCAATTAAATTATATAAACCCATTATTAATATAATTGGATCATATTTCATTTTTCCTGATAAAAATAAATATTGGAGTGTATGTCCGTTTTCAGTAACTATAGATAAAACAAATTCTCTATCCTTTCTTAATTCGTCTGATGCATGTTCAAAAGGAATACATACAACGGATGATTTTTCTATATAATTACCTTCCTCAAAATAATATGTATGTGCTGATTGTTTAATACTAGCAATATAAACAATTTCACAATCATTCTTTAATTCAGAAGATGCGAACCTAAGGGCACATCCAGTTTGTGTTACTGCTATTAAAACAATCTCTCTATCATTATTAAATTCATCTGCATATGCAAGTGCATATCCATTTTGTCTCACTGCCGTTAAAACAATCTCTCTATCCACCTTTAAGTTTCTAGATGCATACTCTAGTGCACAACCATTTATTCCCACTAGTGTTAAAACAAAATCTCTGTCCATCTTTAAATCTTTAGATGCGTATTTAAATGCCGTATCCTTATTAGTAACTGCAGCTAAAACAATCTCTCTATCATTCTGTAACTCTGGAGATGCATATTTAAGCGTGTTACCATTAATGTTAACTACATCTAATATAATATCTCTATTGGAAAATAACGTTTTATCAAAAAATTTAAATACCATATGATTATTTTTAATAGCTATTTTCATTAAATTTAAATTATTTATTACCAAAGGGTTCATATATTGGATTGCCATACCATTCTCTGTTATTGCAGCTAAAATAATTTCATCTATTTCTCTCATTGAAGGGTGTGCATTAGTGATTGCCAAACCATTCTCAGATACTGCAGCTAAAACAACATTAACATTTCTTTTCATTGAATGGTGTGCATATCGGAGTGCAGAACCAATCTGTGATACTGCTGCTAAAACAACATTTTCATTTCTTTTCATTAAATCGGATGCATATTCGAGTGCAGAACCATTATGTGATACTGCTGCTAAAACAACCCTTTCATTTCCTTTCATTTGAGGTACGTACTTGAGGTTCGCTCCATTTTGTGACACTGCAGCTAAAACAACATTTTCATTTTCATTCATTTGAGGTGCGTACCTAAGTACCATACCATTTTGTGATACTGCAGCTAAAACAACATCTTCTGAACATTTCATTAATTCTGATGCATACTCGAGTGCTGCACCATTCTGTGATACAGCAGCTAAAACAACATCTTTTGAATTTTTCATTGAATCTGATGCATACTCGAGTGCTAGACCATCATTTACCACTGCAGCTAAAACAACATCTTTTGAATCTTTCATTAATTCTGATGCATACTGGAGTGCTGCACCATTCTGTGATACAGCAGCTAAAACAACATCTTTTGAATTTCTCATTGATTCTGATACACGCATGAGTACTATACCATTTTCAGACACTGCTGCTAAAACAACCTCTTTTGAATCATATTCACGCAACATAGCACCTCCTTTTAAATATTTTTTTTTATATTTTAATTCTAAATATTTTATTTTATATTTAATATATTTGTCATCCATATATATATATATATATAAATAATTTATATAATAATAAAAATTATTATCAAAACACATCATTTTTAATATAAATAATTGTCAGAAACCGAAAAAAAAAATGAAATATGAAACACATAATTATAAATATATATATATATAATTATGGATATTATACCAAATGAATTTAAATACCCTATTACACTAAAAATCATGAAAGAGCATGTATTATATAAAGATGGTTATACATTTGAAAGAGATGCTATATTAAATGCTATATCACATCAATCAATTGATAAAACAAAACTAATTCATGATGGTAATGTTCAAAACAATTTATTAAAAAGAAAAGCCAAACTTGAAATAAATAATAAACAAAGAACTAAAAAAATTTGTAATACAAGTAATGAAATTAGACTTTGACAAATAGAACAAAATCAAATTAGAGTAGGTATGGGTTTAAAAGAGATAATTTATTAGTTTAAATATGATTCCATAATTAATAATAATTTATCAGTTTCTTCATTTATAACATTTGTTTGTATTTTTAATATATCTAATTCTAAATCTAAATCATTATTAATTTCAATTGAATCAAATATTTTTAATTCAATTGGGACTAATCCAAGAATATTTTCTAATTCTGTTAATTCTTTTTGAATTAAATAATATTTTTTTAATTTATCTTTATATAATTCTTTTGGTGTTTTCATTACATGACTTTGTGTTCTTTCATGTATGATATTTTCACGATTTTCTTTTCTTTCATTGTCAATTTTATTTTGATATTGTTTAATTTGCTCGTTATGTTCTTTTTTCAATTCTTCAATCTCTTTTTCGTATTTCATTTTTAAATAACTGGATTCTAAAAAATTATCTTGACCATTATCTGTAGAAAAACTGTGTGTTGATTCATCATCTGATTCAGATGCTCCTCCAACATCTTGTTGATTTAAAGTAGAACCAAAAATTGGTTGGTCATCAACAACAATTCCGTTTTCACGAATATATACACGCCCATCTCCTGCTTGTGGTGGTTGATATGATCTCGGTCCTAACGATGAAGATAATGAATGACTAGAATAACATTGCCCTGCATATAATTGATGACTTGCCATGTTAGAAGATGGTTTATTTAATTTCTTTTGTTTTGCAAGATTAGCCATGTATCCTTTTTTATATTTATTATTGTAATGAGACATTATTATATTTAATATTCTTTTATAATAATTTACATTATCAATTTTTTTATAAAATAATATTAGTATCTACTTTTTAGCATATTTTATATACGATGATTGTGAATAACATCCTTGACTTGTATAATTATTATTATAACTATCAAATGTTGATTTGTATACCAAAGTACTACTACAGAGACTGTCATAAATATGGTGCGCACCACAACCACCGAGATTAGACGAGCTTACATTCCGAGATTGACCAGAATTAATATTAGTACTAGTTTTGTTAGACGACATTAAAGAATTATTATTATGTGCTAATTTGAAAATAAATCAATTTTTTTATAAAATAATATTTGTCAAATTTATAAAATAATATTAGTATTTACCTTATATTTTTAAAACTCGTCAAACTTTTAACAGAACAATTATAAACCAAGTTATTAATAATAAAATTGAATTAAATATAATTAAGAATATAATAAATAATGATAATTATATAATGGTTGATATAAATAATGAAGAAATTACTATTTCAATTAAGAAAAAAAAGTTATCTAAACAAATTTTAGGTCAATTTTATACAACTAACCACGAATATATTTTACAAGGAATGAAAATTCCTAACAACATAAAAAATATTATAGAACCATTCACAGGCAATGGTGATTTAATAAATTTTATTGAAACAGAACAAGAAAAAAATAATGTCAAATATAATATTGAATGTTATGATATTGAACCAAAAAAAAATTATATTATAAAAAAAGATACCATAGAAAATCCCCCTGATTATAAAAAAAAATATTTAATAACAAATCCTCCATATTTGGCAAGAAATAAATCAAAAGATAAATCATTATTTGATAAATATAATGTAAATGATTTATATAAATGTGTTATTAAAGATATTTTAACAAATATTTGTTTGGGTGGAATATTTATAATTCCATTAAATTTTTGGTCTTCAATCCGTTTAGCAGATATAGAATTAAGGAAAGCATTTTTAGGTAAATATGATATTATATTATTAAATATATTTGAAGAAACTGTTTTTGATGATACTACTTATACTATTTGTTCTTTCCAATTTAAACTAAAAATAAATAATGATAATAGCAATAAATTAAATATTATTGTGTATCCGTCTAAAACAATTATGAAAATAGAATTAAATGATAATAATAATTTTATGATTGGTGGTGATATATATAAATTAAAATTAAAAAATACATATAAAATAACACGATTAACCAATAAAAATAAAAATAAAGCAAATACAAATATTTTAGTAAAATGTATAGATGATAATATTAAATCACAAATATGTTTATCGTTTGTTGAAGATAAAGATATTTATATTGATGAAACACCAAATCAAACAGCAAGAACATATGCGTCATTAATAATTGAACCAAAAATAGAAAAAGATAAACAAAAACAATTAATTACAAAATTTAATAAATATTTAAACGAACACAGAAAAAAATATAATTCATTATTTTTAACTAATTATAGAGAAAGTAAAGATATAGCAAGAAAAAGAATATCGTTTGATTTAGTGTATTCTATAACAGAATACATATTAGAAAATTTAAATGATGTATAATTTTATTTATAAAAAATTGAAATATTACAATATTATTCATAGATTATATTTAAATTTTATATTTTGAAAGTCATATAAGCTACCAATAAATACATATTTTATTACTTTTTTATATTTTTCTTTATTAATTAAAAATTTAAATTTATTCATATTATTATAACTTGTATCTCCGTCTAAAATATTAATAAAGTATATATTATTCGCATTAAAAATTATTAAATATTCCATTTGGTATTTAATAAAATGATAAACTTCTCTTAATGTTCTTGTTTGTGATCCGCCCTTATCACATACAAATTTTAGATTAAAATAGTATTTATTATTATCTTTTATTAATAAACCATCAAAATTTTCACTCCATTCATAATCATCATCATTTATCATTGGATGTTTTTTACTAATAATTTTATTAGTATTCATGTTAATTCTATCATCAGTTTTCATTAATTTAATTACAATAATCTTTTCAATTAAATTAATTTGAAATTTTTCACATTCATTTGATTTACCATTTTTATACCATTTTCTATTTTTACGCCAATCTTTTGTTTGATAAAATGATGATGGAATTAAAATATGTTTTTGTATTAAATATCCTCTAACATATTTTTGAATAGTTAGAATTTCTTTTATATTTTCGTGATTATTATTTATTTCTGGAATTACTTTATTAATTTTAAATAATTTATTATTTGTTGATTGACAAGAATTAATATTGTTATTTTTAGATGACATTAAATAATTATTATTATGTACTAATTTAATAATAAATCAATTTTATTTATAAAAAATTGAAATATTATTATTAACAACACATTTAACATATATAATTAATGACCAATTTTATGACTAATTATGATAATTACAAATTCGAGTTTGAATTTGACGACACAACGATTAATATTAAACTAACTGATACTGAAAAATCAGATTTATATGAGACAACGATCAATCAAGACGATATTACTGTAAAACCAATTAAAAGATTTATTTTGATGATTAATAAAGCATTATCACACACACTTAATTATAGTGTTTCTAATTATAGTGTTTCTATTTATAATGACCTTGAACAAATTATTTGCTATTTTAATTATTGCACAGAAATGTTTGAGATTGAAGAAAGAATTGTTTTTACTAAAGTAGAAACTATAAAACCACCATTAGTTGATATACCAGATGAATTTAATTGTCCAATCACACTCGATATTATGGATGATCCTGTTTTATGTGATGATGGTTATACTTATGAAAGATCTGCTATACAAAGTATAAGGAATTCATTATCACCAATGACACGCCAACCAATTGATAAAACAAGATTGATTCCTAATAGGGCATTAAAAGATGCTATTAATAGATTTATATCATTGAGTGATAGTCGGTTTCAAACAGAATTATTAGAAAAAGAAAAAGAAAAGAAACAAGAACGCGATGTTGCAGAAATTGAACGAAAAGAAGAACTAGTTGAAATTGAAAGAAAACGAGAAATCGAATTGAAAGAAAGGGAAAAAGACAAAGAAAAAATTAAAGAATTTCGTAGATTGAGAGAAGAAAGATTATTATACGAAAAATATGAACAGGATATGAAAATTAAATTAGAACGAGAGAAACGACAAGAAGAAATCAAAATTGAACAAGATATAGCCAGACTTAAACAAGAGAACATTATGATGGAAAAAGGTTTAATTGCAAAGTATAACAACTTAAATCCTAGTTTTATTATTGGTCGTGAAAAAATACACGATAATACTTCAAATTCGACTATTAATTATTGGTTTGAAACAAGTCAAACACCTCGACTCCAATATGTTTTTCCAGAAAATTTTTTAAACAAGATTAAACAGGATGGATTTTTAATCAAGTTTAAAAAATTAGTAAAAGATTATACATGGATTAATAAATATGTTAATGGTGCTAACCCATATTTGGAATTTATATTTGATGAAATAATTCCTAATATTGATGCAATTATTCACGAATTATCAAATGATTTAAAAGAATGGGAAAGAGCTGTAATTTGGACACGTTTTAATCAACCAAATGTAGTTGGTTGTAGTGGTGGTAGTGGTGGTATATTTAATTATGTTAAGAGTACTTTAGAATTATATACTGGATTAAAAACTAAAATTCCAACATTAAAATCAAAAGAATATTATATCGTAAATCAAACAGAATTTAATAGTGGTTTTAATCGCGATCTACTAAATGCTGATTGTACATCAGGTGTAATGACAAATGTTGAAAGGTTTAAATATCATAATTTGCGTTTAACATGGACAAAGATGAAAAAAAATACATTGAATTCGTTTGTTGTTACTATTAATTATATCACAACAAATCGGGTAGGATGTAGATTTGACAAGCATAATAATGAAATAATAAATATTATCGATTCTCATAAAGAATATGTATTTCATGATACGTATGAGAATCAAATAATATTATACACTCCAAGAAAATTAACCAAAGATTACGATTTTAATCACTTTGAACCATTTATGTTATTAGCTAAAAATATCATAGACATTACTGAAGAAATTAAACCAGAGTATGTTTTTTTATAAATGAACAACAAATTTTATTTAAACAAATTTTATACACTATCATTGTCACTATCATCACTATCATAACTAGCATCACTATCACAAGTTTCATAACTGTCAAAACTATTAAAACTACCAACACTAGAAATATCATCATCAGAATAATCAGAATCATTGTCATCATATTCAGTATTGTTGTAATAATTACAATAGTAATTATCATAATTATTTATTTTATTATAATAATATTTTATATTATAATTAATCTTTTGTTTATATTTTATAATTTTTTTTAATTTATAATTAATAACAAATTTTAATTTCTTTAATTTCTTTATTTTCTTTAATATAATATCACGTTTTTTAATTGGTGTATAATTATTTAATTTTAAAGTAGGTATATCTTTTATATTTTCTGTTGTTTTAATGTGGTTGCATCCGCAATACAATTCTTTTAAAATTAGTAAATTATTAATTTCATTTGGTAATTTTTCTAAATGATTAAAACTACAATCTAATAATTCCAAATTAATTAAATTACCAATTTCTTTTGGTAATTTAATTAAATTATTATTGTTGCACATTAAATATCGTAGATTAGAAAATTCACAAATTTCTTTTGGTAATATTATTAAATCATTAAAACTTATATCTAATTTATAAATATTAATAAATCTATTTATATTTATTGGGAGTTCTTTTAATTTTACATAACTAAAATCAATTAATCTGGTTTCTTTAATATCGATATCAGAATAATTAGAATAATCAGTATACATCCATTTTTTATAATCATTATATGATAATATCATTAAAATATTATTAAATATCAATGTAATTATAATATTTTTCATTTTTTATCAAATTAGCAATAAAGTGTTATATGGTCATCAATTTTTATTAAAGAAACATCTCTCTTTTTTTTAAATTTAACTATTTTTTTCAGCTACAGAACCATACTTAATTTAAAAAATTGATAAAATATTATTTTGTATTAATAATACTATTATTATAAGATGAATATTCAAAATATTAATATTAATGAATTAGAAATATCAAAATTAAATGTTCGCAAAAATAATGTTGACAATACAGATGATGATGAATTAACTGCAAGTATTGAAACAAATGGTTTATTAAATCCGTTAACAGTAATATTTAATAATAAATCAAAAAAATATGAAATCATTGCAGGACAAAGAAGATTTAAAGTATTAAAAAAATTGGAACATAAAACTATTACATGTAATGTTATTCCAGATACTAAAAATGAAGATGATCAAATAATTATAAGTTTAACTGAGAATATTCACAGAAAAACTATGTTATTAAGCGACCGTGTTAAAACAATTAATAATTTAACAAATAAAATGAATGGTGATAGCGAAAAGGTTGCAGAATTAATAAATATCAGTGTTAGAACTATTAAACAATATAATAAAATTTCTCATTTACCTGATATTATAATAGATATGTTGGATGCTAAAGGTACTGATAAAATTTCATTAGAATTTGCAGTTCATCTTTCTAATTTAAGTATTATCACAATGATAATTAGTAAAGAGAAATCTAAATCTGATAACGATTATTCTAATTTAATTAAAATTGTCCAAGTGTTCCAAGATGTTAAAAGTTCTGACAGACTAAGTATTCTTAAAAAAGTTATGAACGAGAAAATAACAGAAACAGATTTTTATAAATTTTTTGAACAAATTGGAAAAATTAAAATTGATTATTTAAAAGAAAAAGAAATTGAAAAAGAAAGAGATGTAAAAGACCACGAAAGGAGAGAAAAAGAAGATGAACATGATAAAATTAAAAAAGAAAAAATAATAAAAAAAGAATCAATCGAACAAGATAATGAACAAGATTCTGAACAAGATTCCGAAAATAAACAATTTATTGATGATAAACTTTTAAAAATAAAACAAGAAAATAACGGTTCTACACATGTAACAACATCAATATGGAATCCAGAATTACAAAATGTATATAGATGTGCTATTATTAAAAGGTATAATACATGCATTATTTCAGATATGGATAATCGAGTATGTGAAGCAGCTCATATTATACCTTTTTCAGAATGTGATAATTTTAATATTGATAATGGTTTATTATTAAATTGTATTTTACATAAATTATTTGATAAACATTATTGGAGTATTAATCCTGAAACTTTAATGGTTAAAATATTAAATCTTGATACAATACCAATTAAAATTTATGATATTTTAGAACCGTATAAAGATAAATATATTGGTAAATTATTAAAATATGATAGAACAATTGAATATTTATCTGAACACTATGAAAAATTTAAAAACCAATAAATATTATTTTAATATTACAACTAAATATAACTATTTAAAATATTTATTAATTACTTTTTTTCAAATCCAAATATTTTTTTTTATATTTAAGATATTTTTTATCATAATTTGTTCTATCAGTTAAAGTTTTTAAACCTACTCTTAATTGCTTCCCTTTATGTTCTGTAACCGTATATGTTTTTCCAAGCAAATATTCATAATATTGTCTTGGTAAGTGTTTTCGTGTATTCCACATTTTTGATTTAATGATTGTTACAATATCATTATTATAATCATCTTTATGTATTGCTAATACTTGAGGTGTTTTTGAAAACAAAAGTTGATTTTCAGCTTGAATGGGAACTGGTGGAATTCCATCTTGTTGATAAAAGATTCCAGATTCCCCTTTATCGAATTCTCGCGAACTGCCGACATCAACACGATAAAGATAAAAATCAATTAAATCATTTACTGGTTCTTTAGGTACTTCCATTGTAATACCAAATATAAAATCTTGATTATCAAAAGTTGATTTATCAAGTTTATATGTTGATCCATTATATGTTTTACTTTTTTCATCCTCATGAAATAAATTAGAAAAGGTTGTATTAAAGCCATTAAGTATACTACTATCAAATTGAGTACAATGCCCTATAACAACACGATATTTAATAATATCATCTAGTTTTTGTAGCATTAAAAAAAATTGAATAGTTTCCTTAACATCAGTGTAAAATTTATTTAATTCAACAGGATCCTCCATTATAATAGGATAAATATTATATGTTCCCCATTCTCTATTATTTAATATCCCATCTCCTCTATCATATTGAATAAATAATTCCTTTTTAGAATCGTCACTTTCATCAGGGTTATTTATATATTGATTCGCATCATTAATTGTAAATAAATTATCAGTTTTATTTATTTTACCATGAACAAAAATGGTATTATTTATTTTTACTATTAAACCACATCCATCTTTAAATAATAAATTATAACCTTGTTTATTAATATTAAAAGTTTCTTTTCTATTATCACCTAAATAATAATCATTACCAAGTTCTCTATCTGGTAAAAATGTATACCTATCTTGATAAGTATTGCCATTATATGATAATATATTTTTAACTTCGTGATTACCTAATAATTTTATTATTCTACCACTAAATAACATTGCTTGTCTATTAAGTTCGTTAATAAATAATAATAATTTTATTTCTTGTTGTTGATAATATGTACAATTACATGGTATTCCACCAACACATGGATGTTTTGAACAAGTTGGTGCGTTACCTTCTTGACGATTAGGATCTATAAAATCACCACAAATTACAACATGTGTATTACCACCACACCATTCATATCCAAGTGAAACATCATAATAATCACCTGTTGTTGCTACACCATCTACTCCATTACCAATATTAATAATTAAATTACGTTCAATATCAGGATCTACAATGTCAGGATTTAACGGGGTTGAATCTGTCTTTTTTCTAATAACTTTAGCACAATCACGTAATGAAATTATAAAAGCATGAATATCTCCATGAATATCTGATAAAGAAAAAAGAGGACCCTTGTGTATTATTTCTGTTGGAAAATGTGGCATAGATTTTGTTGTTAAAAATTGTCTATCAATTGTTCTTTTTAACATTGCTGCCATATATATATATATATATATAGTTATATAAAAGAAATTAAAGCATTATTTAATTTTAAAATAATGTATGAAAAATAATAAAAAAATTGTTGATGTAATAATATATTATGAATAACCTTTTTTTATAAACATTATTGGAGTATTAATCCAGATACTTTAATGATTAAAATCTTGATACAATACCAATTAAAATTTATGATATTTTAGAACCGTATAAATTATTAAAATATGATTGAATATTTATTAATTACTTTTTTTCAAATCCAAATATTTTTTTTTATATTTAAGATATTTTTTATCATATTTTGTTCTATCAGATAAAGTTTCTAAACCTGCTCTTATTTGAGAATTTTTATGTTTTAGAGAAATCAAATATTCATAATATTGTCTTGGTAAGTGTTTTCGTGTATTCCACATTTTTGATTTAATGATTGTTACAATATCATTATTATAATCATCTTTATGTATTGCTAACACTTGAGGTGTTTTTGAAAACAAAAGTTTATTTTCAGCTTGAATGGGATCTGGTGGAATTCCAGAGTGTAGATAAAAGATTCTCGCATCCCCTTTATCGAATTCACGCGAACTACCAACATCAACACGATAAAGATAAAAATCAATTAAAGCATTTACTGGTTCTTTAGGTACTTCCATTGTAATACCAAATATAAATTTTTGATCATCAAAACTTGCTTTATCACGTTTATATGATAATCCATTATATGTTTTACTTTTTTCATCCTCATGAGATACATTAGAAAATGATGTATTGGCGACATTAAATATACTACTATCAAATTGAGTACAATGCCCTATAACAACACGATATTTAATAATATCATCTAGTTTTTCTAGCATTAAAAAAAATCGAATAGTTTCCTTAATATCAGTGTAATATTTATTTAATTCAACAGGATCCCCCATTATAATAGGATAAATATTATCTGTACCCCATTCTCTATTATTTAATATCCCGTCTTCTTTATCATATTTAATAAATAATCTCATTTTAGAATCGTCGCTTTCATCAGGGTTATTTATATGTTGATTTGCAACATTAATTCTAAATATATCATCAGTTTTATTTATTTTACCATGAACAAAAATGGTATTATTTATTTTTACTATTAAACCACATCCATCTTTAAATAATAAATTATAACCAGGATTACCAATATTAAAAGTTTCTTTCCTATTACAACCTAAATAATAATAGTTACCAAGTTTTATATCTGATGAAAATATATACTGATGATATAATGTTTTCCCAGGTAATATATTTTTAACTTCGTGATTACCTAATAATTTTATTATTCTACCACTAGATAACATTGCTTGTCTATTAATTTCATTAATAAATAATAATAATTTTATTTCTTGTTGTGGATAATATGTACAATTACATGGTATTTCATCAACACATGGATGTTTTGCACAAGTTGGTTTTTCATTTTGTTGGCGATTAGGATCTATGAAATCACCACAAATTACAACATGTGCATTACTACCACACCATTCATATCCAAGTGAAACATCATAACAATCACCATCACCTGCTACACCATCTACTCCATTACCAATATTAATAATTAAATTATGTTCAATATCAGGATCTACAATGTCAGGATTTAACGGGGTTGAATCTGTCTTTTTTCTAATAACTTTAGCACAATCACGTAATGAAATTATAAAAGCATGAATATCTCCATGTATATCTGATAAAGAAAAAAGAGGACCCTTGTGTATTATTTCTGTTGGAAAGAGTGGCATAGAGTCTTGTGTTAAAAATGGTCTATCAATTTCTAACATTGCTGCCATATATATATATAGTTATATAAAAGAAATTAAAGTATTATTTAATTTTAAAATAATGTATGAAAAATAATAAAAAAATTGTTGATGTAATGATATATTATGAATAACCTTTTTTGATAAACATTATTGGAGTATTAATCCAGATACTTTAATGATTGAAATCTTGATACATTACCAATTAAAATTTATGATATTTTAGAACCGTATAAATTATTAAAATATGATTGAATATTTATTAATTACTTTTTTTCAAATCCAAATATTTTTTTTTATATTTAAGATATTTTTTATCATAATTTGTTCTATTAGTTAACGTTTTTAAACCTTTTCTTAATTGCCTCCCGTTATGTTCTGTAGCCGTATATGTTTTTTCAAGAAAATATTCATAATATTGTCTTGGTAAGTGTTTTCGTGTATTCCACATTTTTGATTTAATGATTGTTACAATATCATTATTATAATCATCTTTATGTATTGCTAACACTTGAGGTGTTTTTGAAAACAAAAGTTTATTTTCAGCTTGAATGGGATCTGGTGGAATTCCAGAATGTTGATAAAAAATTCCAGATTCCCCTTTATCGAATTCTCTCGAACTACCAACATCAACACGATAAAGATAAAAATCAATTAAATCATTTACTGGTTCTTTAGGTACTTCCATTGTAATACCAAATATAAAATTTTGAGTATCAAAGCTTGCTTTATCACGTTTATATGTTGCCCCATTATATGTTTTACTTACACCATCCGCGTGAGATACATTAGAAAATGTTGTATTGGTAACATTTGATATACTACTAGGGAATTGAGTACAATGCCCTATAATAACTCTAAATTTACTAATATCTTCTTCTGGGTTTAGACTTAAAAAAAATCGAATGGTATCTTTAACATCTTCATTAAACTCTTCTAAAGTTAATACTTTAGATAATTCTGCAGCCATTCTCGGATCAGAATCTTCCGCTGCATTTCTTGAATCTGTGTGTTCTTTTGATGCATATTGTTTATTTTGAAAATCGATCTTTTTATATATATCATAATTACCCCATAATCTATTATTTAATATTTGATTACTATCACTAAATATTGCAAATAATGATTCTTTATTGATTTTTTCCGTAGCAATATTATTCATCATATTATTTAGGCGATTAATTTTTTTTAATGTCAAATTATGTGTGTTGCCTTGATAATTAATCTCTTTATTTATTTTACCATGAACAAAAATTGTATTATTTATTTTAATAATAAAACCACATCCATCTTTAAATAATAAATTATAACCAGGATTACCAATATTAAATGTTTCCTTTCTATCACAATTTAAATAATAAGACTTGCCAAGTTCTCTATCTGATGAAAATGTATAATGATCATAATATAGTCCATTTGGTCTTATATTATTAACTTCGTGATTACCTAATAATTTTATTATTCTACCACTAGATAACATTGCTTGTCTATTAAGTTCGTTAATAAATAATAATAATTTTATTTCTTGTTGTGGATAATATGTACAATTACATGGTTTTTTATAACACGGATATTTTGAACAAGTTGGTTCTTTATCTTGTTGGCGATTAGGATCTATATAATCACCACAAATTACAACATGTGTATTACCACCACACCATGTATATCCAAGAGAAACATCATAACAATCACCATCACCTGCGGCACCATCTACTCCATTACCAATATCAATAATTAAATTACGTTCAATATCAGGATCTACAATATCAGGATTTAACGGTGTTGAACTCGTCTTTTTTCTAATAACTTTAGCACAATCACGTAACGAAATTATAAAAGCATGAATATCTCCATGTATATCTGATAAAGAAAAAATAGGTCCATCATGCATTATTTCAGTTGGAAAGTATGGCATAGGTTCTGTTGTTAAAAATTGTCTATCAATTGTTCTTTCTAGCATTGCTGCCATATATATATATATATATATATAGTTATATAAAAGAAATTAAAGTATTATTTAATTTAAAAATAATGTATGAAAAATATAATAAAAAAATTGTTGATGTAATGATATATTATGAATAACCTTTTTTGATAAACATTATTGGAGTATTAATCCTGAAACTTTAATGATTGAAATATTAAATCTTGATACAATACCAATTAAAATTTATGATATTTTAGAACCGTATAAATATATTGATAAATTATTAAAATATGATTGAATATTTATTAATTACTTTTTTTCAAATCCAAATATTTTTTTTTATATTTAAGATATTTTTTATCATAATTTATTCTATCAGTTAAAGTTTTTAAACCTTGGTTTATTTGATGATCTTCATATGTTTGTGCTGCAATCAAATGTTCATAAAATTGTCTTGGTAAGTGTTTTCGTGTATTCCACATTTTTGATTTAATGATTGTTACAATATCATTGTTATGATTATCTTTATGTATTGCTAACACTTGAGGTGTTTTTGAAAACAAAAGTTTATTTTCAGCTTGAATGGAACCTGGTTGGATATTGTCATGTAGATATAATATTAATTTGTCCCCTTTATCGAATTCTCTCGAACTACCAACATCAACACGATAAAGATAAAAATCAATTAAACCATTTACCCGCTCTTTAGGTACTTCCATCGTAATACCAAATATAAAATCTTGATTATCAAAATTTGGTTTATCACGTTTATATGTTAATCCATTATATGTTTTACTTTTATCATCCTCATGGGATACATTAGAAAATGTTGTATTGGTAACATTTGATGTACTACTATCAAATTGAGTACAATGCCCTATAATAACTCTAAATTTACTAATATCTTCTTCAGGGTTTAGACTTAAAAAATATCGAATGGTATCTTTAACATCTTTATTAAACTCGTCTAAAGTTAATACTTTAGATAATTCTGCAGCCATTCTCGGATCAGATTCTTCAGCATTTCTTGAATCATATTCTTTATTTTGAAAATCGATCTTTTTATATATATCATCAAGACCCCATGTTCTATCATTTAATATTTGATTATCATAATCAAACATTGTAAATACTATTTTTTTCATGCGTTTATTTATGGCAATATCATTTATCATTTGATTTGTGTTATTAATGGTTTCTAATGTCATGCCCAATTCAAAATATACATCTTTATGTTCAACCTCTTTATTTATTTTACCATGAACAAAAATTGTATTATTTATTTTAATAATTAAACCACATCCATCTTTGAATAATAAATTATAACCAGGATTACCAATATTAAAAGTTTCTTTCCTATCACAACCTAAATAATAAGACTTGCCAAGTTTTATATCTAATGAAAATATATACTGATGATAAAATAATTCCCCAGGTAATATATTTTTAACTTCGTGATTACCTAATAATTTTATTATTCTACCACTAGATAACATTGCTTGTCTATTAAGTTCGTTAATAAATAATAATAATTTTATTTCTTGTTGTGGATAATATGTACAATTACATGGTATTCCATTAACACATGGATGTTTTGAACAAGTTGGTTTTTCATTTTGTTGGCGATTAGGATCTATAAAATCACCACAAATTACAACATGTGCATTACCACCACACCATTCATATCCAAGTGAAACATCATATTTGGTACCAACATCAGCAGCACCACCACCTGCAGCACCATATACGCCATCTACTCCATTACCAATATTAATAATTAAATTACGTTCAATATCAGGATCTACAATATCAGGATTTAACGGTGTTGAACTCGTCTTTTTTCTAATAACTTTAGCACAATCACGTAATGAAATTATAAAAGCATGAATATCTCCATGAATATCTGATAAAGAAAAAATAGGTCCATTATGCATTATTTCTGTTGGAAAATGTGTCATAGATTTTGTTGTTAAAAATTGTCTATCAATTGTTCTTTCTAGCATTGCTGCCATATATAAAAGAAATTAAAGTATTATTTAAAATATAATAAAAAAATTGTTGATGTATCTACATTATTACAAACTTAAATTAGAAATATATTTTTTTGCAATAGAAAATAATTTATTTTTATCTGATACTGATTTATTATCTAAATGTTTAATTTGTCTTGAAAATGCGTAATTTTTTTTAAGCATTTTATAATGTTTATTTAAAAAAGAATAATATAATGCTTCCCATATTAAACACCAATCATCTTTCTTATAATTTGACATTTTTAATAAATAATTATATGATGAGAAATATGGTCTTGTCATCATAATTGGTGTTGCATATTGACTCATTCCAAATATATTTGGAACCATTACCCAATCATACGCATCTATAGTCCATTCCATAAATATACGATAAACTTGTTTTGGTTCAATATTTAATAATAATAAATAACTACCTAAAAACATTAATCTTTGTATATGATGTGTATATGAATATTTAATGATATTATTGATTATATCATCAATTGGTTTTATATTTGTATTAGCAGTCCATAACTTTTTATAAGGTAATTTATTATAGTGTTCTAATTGATTAGATTCAAACATTGTTTTCCCCTCTAACATATATAATACATAAACATAATTACGCCATCCAATTATTTGACGTAAAAATGCTTCTATAGATTGAATAGGAATTTCTTTGATATGTTCATTATAATATTTATAACTTGTATGAACTACTTCTTTGTCGGTTATTAATCCAATATTCATCATTGGACTTAATATAGAATGATATATAAAATTATCTTCAGAATGAACAGCATCTTCGTATATCCCAAAATTTTTTAATTTATTTTTTAAAAAAAAATTTAACCATTTTTTAGAATTAATACTATCAATTGGAAATATAAAATTATCCTCAGATAATTCGCCATAATTAGATGAAAAATTAATATTAACATATTTAATAGCTTCTTTGATATATTTATTAGAACGAATTTTTTTAATAGGGAATACAATATGATCTTTTGGTATTGGAATACGATTTTGAACATCAAAAGACCATTTATTACCAATTGGTTTATTATCTGAATTAACTAGAATATTTAATTTTATTCTTTGATATTTATAAAATGTATCATGATGATATTTATTATTTTTAAATATTAAAGTTTTTATATTTAAACATTCGTCTGTTTTAACTAAAAAATTTTTATTAGGTAATAATGTTATATTTTTCCCTAATTTTTTTTCTAATTTATGATCATTAACCTCAATACATCTAATATCAGTTAAATTTTTATAAAAATCATTTGTAATTTTATCATATGTTAAATATTCTACATTGTAATTTTTTTTAATGAGATTATCAAAATAAACCTTCATGGTTGCTCTATGATATGCAATTTTTAATTTATGAAATTTAAAATCAGTAAAAAAACGTGGTTCTTCTATCAATAATATAGATTCATCTTTTGATAGATGTGATAAATTATTAAATAATTGATGTGGAAAAATTAAAAACATATATTATAATATATGTTTTTAATTTTAAGAGACTTGCGTAATTATATAATTTAAATTGATAATATTAGACACAGTCGAGTACGCTTATTATTAACAAATTCTTTCTCATCACATAAACCATTAATGAAAAAAACTTTGTAATTTAATAAACCATCAATATATAACGCACCTTTATTGATAAAATAATGAATCAATAAATTTTATATTTTTTAATAATCCATGTGTTGTTTTTGTATGTAAATATATATTATCTTTTTTTTTATCAATATTACATACAACCTTTGCTACTATTTTTCCAGATTCAGCAGCACTTTCCATCGAGTATACTCCTGTAGTAGTATTACTATATGACCCCCCAATATATAAATTTTTAATTGGTGTAATAGCACCTGGACGATATTGTATAGTATTAATATTATTTGCCCATTTTGGTTCATATGTATCTAATTTATTATCTTTAAATTTAAAAGAGTCCCACATTTTAAACTCAATTATTTTAATTTTATCAAAATTTATATTATCTTGAATACATATATTATTTATAAAATCTTTATCATTGGATAATTGATACCATGTTTCAATTTCAATTTCTTCTCTTGTACATTTAGACCAAGGTTTTTTAATAAATAAACCATTTACATATGGTTCGCATATCCCAATTGATACAACCTCTTTAATCTCTTTTTTACAATATTTATTAAGAATTTTATCTCCCCATATATGACCTGTTGGTAAAACCATTAATAACCATGGAGTATTTGGTAAATATGCTAATGTATTCATTGTATCTAAGAATATTTTTTTATTAATATAATAATAAACAGATAACTGTATTTGTCTACCATTTGTTGCTACATTATATATATTATCATAAAAGTTTTTTATATTTGGATATAATGCATGTGGTTTTAATAATTTTTGTAATATTTCTGGTCCAGTACAATTTATATAATGATCAGCTTGTAAATATTTATATTCAAATTCATCAAAAATCATAATATTATTTATAAAATCATCATTTGACATATTTATACCAATAACTTTAGTATTTAATTTTAAAATTAATCCTTTTGATTTTAAAAATTTTACCCATGGGTCAAACCATGATAAACTAGTTGGCGATGATGTAATATTGAATTTGTTATTACTGTCTGAATTAAATTCCATCATTTCAAAAGCATTGAGTAAATCATATACACTTGTATTTTGATAATCAAATCCTAAATATGGACCAACTATTTTTCCTATTACATCCTCTGTATGTTTAGATAGTTTATTTTTTTTTATAAAATCTATTAATTTAACTTGAGAATATTCTTTAATATTTCGTTCATCACAAGAACATAAAAAATCAATTAATATTGGTATTACTTGCATTTTATCTACAAATGATATTAGTTTTAATGTATCTTGGTATATTGGTATTTTTTTATTACATGTTTTTTCACCACCTTGTAATTCAATTAATGTATCATATACAGTTTCTTTATTATTAATTTTTATTCTTTTCATTATATTATATACATTTTGATACCATTTACCATATGCTCGCCAACTGTATTCATATGGACATGTTTTATTTATTTCATTATGATAGGTTCTTGCCAATCCACCAACTGCATCATTTCTTTCAATCAATATAACTTTATAGTTTTGTTCAATTAATTCATGTGCTGCTGTTAATCCGGAAATCCCCCCCCCTATTATTATTACTGTTTTCATATATAACGTATTATATAATTAAATTTTAATAAAATAATATAAATATTTATTAGGTTATATTTTTCTAATTTATGTTCATTAACCTCAATACATATATTATCAGTTAAATTTTATCAATAATATAGATTCATCTTTTGATAAATTAAAAAAAGACTTTTATAATTCTATAATTCTATAATTTAAATTAATAATCAACGAACAATATTTGTTATTAATGTTCCAAAATAATATTATTACAGTCGAGTACGCTTATTATTAACAAATTCTTTTTCATCACATAAACCATTAATGAAAAAACCTTTGTAATTTAATAAACCATCAATATATAACGCACCTTCACCGTTATATTTATCATTAATAAAACATCCTTCATAGATTAATTTACCATTTGTAGTATTATAAAGCTTGCCTCGCCCAATACGAACGCCTCTTAAATACATTCCTTCATATTCTATTTTTCCATTTACAAATGATTTACCCTGCCCAGTACGTTTATTATTAATTAAATATCCTTCATATCTAATTTTACCATTAGCAATATCATACTGTTTTCCATCACCATTATATTTACCATCCAGATAACCACCTTCATACCTTAATTTACCATCTACAAAAGACCTACCATTTCCATTATATTCATTATTTAAAAAACCACCGTCGTGTATTAATTGTCCATTTGTATTGTTATATAATTTACCTTCTCCATTATATAAATCATTAATAAAGTGTCCTTTATAAATGATTTTTCCAGTAGTTGTATTAAAAATCATTCCATTACCATTGTATAAACCATTAATAAACCATCCTTCATATTTTAAAAAACCATCTATATAAAACTTGCCTTGTCCATTATATAACTTGTTAATAAAACAACCATCGTATTTTATTTCTCCATTTGTATCATATAATTTACCTTCCCCAGTATATTTATCATTAACAAAATCACCATCATATAGTAAGATTTTATCATCATAATATTTACCTTTTCCAGTACGTTTATTATTAACAAAATCCCCTTTGTATTTTTTTTTCCTATCAGTTATATTATAAAAGACACCCTTTCCAGTACAATCACCATTAATAAAATTCCCTTCATATTTTATTTCACCATCAGGATAATATAGCATCCCTTTACCACTATACTCGCCTTTTAAAAAAGCACCTTCATATAGTATTTTTCCATTATTAAAATATTTACATTTATCAACAGTACCTTTGTAAAAGTTCCCTTTATGAATTAATTCTCCGTCAATGTAATATTTTTTATTCGTATTAGTAAATGATGTCATTATTATATTTTAATTTATATAGTAAATAAACTTATTTTCATCTTTTTATAAAAAGAAACATCATAAAGAAAAAGTTATCACACCAAATAAATCATTTTATGAATATAATTAAAAATTTAATCACATTCTAAAAAAAAGCGTTTGGTTCATCTCACACATATGGTTTCAACCACATTCTAAAAACCATAAGCGTTTGGTGCACCTGGTCTCTTTGCACACCATTCACGCGAATCACGAATAGCGTCACGTGTTTCCTTGTAAATTGCTCCAACAATGTCGTCGCCTTTGCCTGCTATACTGCTTGTTCCACCGCCTGATCCACCGCCTGATCCACCGACTATTCTACCCTTTCTTCCCTTGGATCCAAATGCACCATCTAGACGATAGTCGACACTTCTCACAAGATGTTTGCAGCCAACAAAGTGTTCAATAACAGTTGGGTTGTGTTGCAACCAAATATCGGCTGGGTGAGGGTGGTCAGGGTCAAACAGTCCATCCCGAATACCTTCAAAAATACAAGTAGGAAAGTAATGAATATCGAAAGAACTCATGTCAATCATTCGTTTCGACATTGCTCCACATTCTTCAACAAGCTTAGCACATGGGTTGTTGCACGGAAAGAATGTAATGATCAGACCGATAACGTCGTCGATGTTTGCCCTTTTTTGGAAGGTATCGATAACATATCGGGCAGCGTCTTTCCCGTATGTCCCCGTTAATCGTCTGTAATAATCTATAATATTTGATGTTCTCATTATAGTATCCTATTTGTTAATGAACGTTAAAAAAAAAATATTTCAATTTTTTTTAAATTGAAAACATACAAGCAGTCCATAACATAACATACAAGCAGTCTATAACATACAAGCAGTCTATAACATACAAGCAGTCCATAACATACAAGCAGTCCATAACATACAAGCAGTCCATAACATACAAGCAGTCTTTATTAAAATAAAAACATGTAAACAGTCCATAACATACAAGCAGTCTTTATTAAAATAAAAACATGTAAACAGTCCATAACATACAAGCAGTCTTTATTAAAATAAAAACATGTAAACAGTCTTTATTAAAATAAAAACATGTAAACAGTCTTGAACATGTAAGTAATTTTTATTAAAATAAAAAATGAAAAATTAAGTTTAATAAGGTTTCATTATATCACAGACTTTTAGCAGAAAGCGACGTAGAGAACCGTTAATAAGCTAATGTCTTTGGTGGGTCTATACCAGCCAATTGAAAGGGAAAGACATTAAAGAACCCCCTTGGAGTCCGGTTCCACCTTCCCTTTTGGGTTGTTAGTGGATTTAAAACAGCTATTGTGCCGTTTCTTGTATTGTCAATGTTATTATGGTACACTGTATAAACGATTTTACAAGAATTAAGACTCTGACCCACCCCCCCGTGTACACCGACCAAAAAGTAGTACACATCTCTAACGTGTTACACCGATTGTGACACACCCCCAGCTGGACAGCTGACTGCAGATTTTTGACAAAAACCTTTACGTGGTTCTGCAGATAAGTAACGGTTAAATCCGAGAAACAAATCTTTGTCAAACATTCCTTTAGACTCCCCCATGCGAGACTTCATAAGATGTGTTCATTAAATTAAAATTATTTTATATTTATAAAATAATTTTAATATATTATTTACCTTGTCTATTATATTTATTATTAATAAACTATATGAAGGTACTGATCAAATGAATGATGTCAGTGTTTGTCTTTTTTTGAAGGGTGCAGATAACAAGTTGTGTTGTGTCTCGTCCGCATTTCGCCCTTAATCGTCTGTAATAATCTTTAATTGATGTATTCATATAATATCGTGTTTATTAATAAACATGTTTATTAAGAAAAATTAAAATAATATATATATCAATTTTTTTTTAAAGTAGTAGAACAACACATACAAACAGTTTTCAACATACAAACAGATTTCAACATACAAGCAGTTTTCATTAAAATACAAACAGTTTTCATTAAAATACAAACAGTTTTCATTAAAATACAAACAGTTTTCAACATACAAACAGTTTTCAACATACAAACAGTTTTCATTAAAATACAAACAGTTTTCAACATACAAACAATTTTTATTAAAATAAAAACCTACAAGCAGTCTTCAACATACAAGCAGTCTTTAACATACAAGCAGTCTTCAACATACAAGCAGTCTTCAACATACAAGCAGTCTTCAACCTACAAGCAGTCTTCAACATACAAGCAGTCTTCAACATACAAGCAGTCTTCAACATACAAGCAGTCTTTATTAAAATAAAAACATGTAAAACAGTCAATAACATGTAAATAATTTTTATTAAAATAAAAATTGAAAAATTAAGTTTAATAAGGTTTCGTTATATCACAGACTTTTGATAGCAAAAAGCGACCTAGAGAACCGTTAATATGCACATGTCTAGAGGTTTAGACGAGCCAATTGAAAGGGAAAGACATGTACTTAAATACCCCCCTTGGAGTCCGGTTCCACCTTCCCTTTTTTGGGTTGTTAGTTAGTGGATTTAAGACAGCTATATGCGCCGTTTCGTGTATTGTCAATGTTATTATGGTACACCGTAGTAACGATTTTACAAGAATAAAGACTCCAACCTCACCCCCATCTCATTATCATGTACACCCGATCAAAAAGTAGTACATCTCTAACGTGTCGCACCGACCAAAAAAGTGCGACACATCGTGTTACACCGATTGTGACACACCCCAGCTGGACAGCTGACTGCAGATTTTGGACAAAAACCTTTACGTGGTTCTGCAGATAAGTAACGGTTAATCCCGTGAAACAAATCTTTGGCAAACATTCCTTTAGACTCCCTCCCCTGAGAGACTTCATAAGATGTGTTCATTAAATTAAAATTATTTTATATTTATAAAATAATTTTAATATATTTGTTTTTTTAATCATTCAAGTTTATTTGCAATAATATGTTTTGTTACATTTTCTAAATTAAGTTTTATTAATCATGGTTCAATATATCACAGTCTTTATTTAAACTTTCTATTTGAAACTTTAATATATGTATTCATTAAATATTTTTTGTTTATCATTTATCCCTTTGCATTTCTAGTATTATTATCACTCTTTATTTAAATATGTAAAATAAATTAATCTCTTATTTAAGAGGTATATTTATAAAATAATTTTACTATTAGTTTATTAATACAATATTATTAATAAACTCACCATCATATATTAATTATCTGTCAATATATATTTTACCATTTCATATTATATTTATGATTAATAAAGTATCCATCATATCTTAATTCTCCGTTAATATATGTTTTACCTTGTCCATTATATTTATTATTAATAAAGTCTCCGTCATATATTACTTCTCCGTCAATATATAATTTACCATTTCCATTAGATTTTTTATTAATAAAGTCTCCGTTATATCTTAATTCTCTGTCGATATAATATTTACCATTTCCATTAGGTTTATTATTGATAAACTCTCCGTCATATATTAATTCTTCATCATTATATAATTTTCCTTTTCCATTATATTTATTATTAATAAACTCTCCGTCATATTTTAATTTGTCGTCAATATATTTTTTACCATTTCCATTATATTTATCATTAATAAAGTCACCGTCATATCTTAATTTCCCATCATTATAGAATTTACCATTTCCATTATATTTATCATTAATAAACTTACCGTCATATATTAATTCTCTGTCGATATATTTTTTACCATTTCCGTTAAGTTTATCATTAATAAACTCGCCGTCATATATTAATTCTCCGTCGATATAATATTTACATTTTCCATTAATTTTATAATTAATAAACTCGCCGTCATATCTTAATTTTCCATCAATATATGATTTACCTTTTCCATTAGGTTCATCATTAATAAACTCACCGTCATATATTAATTCTGCGTCGATATAATATTTACATTTTCCATTAGATTTATCATTAATAAACTCCCCGTCATATATTATTTTACCATCATTATAGAATTTACCTTTTCCATTATATTTATCATTAATAAAATCCCCGTCATATATTAATTCTCTGTTAATATATCTTTTACCATTTCCATTAGGTTTATTATTAATAAACTCTCCGTCATATCTTAATTCTCTGTCGATATAATATTTACCATTTCCATTAGGTTTATTATTGATAAACTCTCCGTCATATATTAATTCTTCATCATTATATAATTTTCCTTTTCCATTAGATTTATTATTAATAAACTCTCCGTCATATATTAATTCTCCGTCAATATATCTTTCACCATTTCCATTATATTTATCATTAATAAACTCTCCATCATATCTTAATTCTCTGTCAATATATTTTTTACCAATTCCATTATATTTATTATTAATAAAATCACCTTCATATATTAATTCTCCATCATTATATAACATACCTTCCCCATTATATTTATTATTAATAAAATCACCGTCATATTTTAATTCTCTATCAATATATGTTTTACCTTTTCCATTATATTTATTATTAATAAAATCACCTTCGTATATTAATTTTCCATCATTATATAATTTACCATATCCGTTATATAATTCATTAACGAAACCACCTTCATATATTAATTTTCCATCAATATAAAATTTACCTTGTCCATTTTGCATGCCTTTTAAAAAATTTCCTTCATATATTAATTTACCAACAGTGTTATACAATTTACCTTCTCCGTTATATAAATCATTAATAATATGTCCTTCATACATCAAAATTTCATCAACATAATGTTTCCCTTTTAAAAATATTCCTTCAAATTTTATTTTACCTGTTGTATGTAGTATCGTATAATTTACCTTCTCCACTATATTCGTCATTTAAAAAATTTCCTTCATATATTATTTTTCCATTACTATAATATTTACCTTTTCCGTTATACATATCTTTTAAAAAACCACCTTCATATATTAATTCGCCATATATATAATAATATTTATATTCATCGTTTGATTTTAAATCACTATTATTTTTTAATTCTTTAGTTATTGTTGCCATTATTGTATAATGTTTAATTTATGACATTAAATAAAATCATTTTCAATTTTTTAAGAATATTTAAAAACATAATATTATATTATCAGTAATGTAACACAATTATAAAAAAATTAGATGATATTAAATATATGTATTATTATTATTATGAATCATCAAAAAAATATATCAAATATACTTTTAATTATACATCAACCATTAGTTACAATTACTTTTTATAATAATAAAAAGTATGTAATAAATTAAATCAATTCATCGAATAACCAATATTCAAAATAATCAATTAATCCAATTGATTGATTATTTTTATTGGATTGGATTAATAAATATTCTGTTTCTTCATATAATTCACCAAATAACAAATACTTAAAATAATCAATTAATCCGATTGATTGTTTGTTTTCATTAATTGGTTGATTGTAAATATTTTTATTAATTGATTGATTATTAATTAATAAAATTTCTGTTTCTTCCCAATCATCTGTTTGTTCATGAGATAATTCTTTTAACCACTTATAAATTTCTTTATTAGTATTCGTATCATTAATAATTTTTTCAAAAAATAAATGGTCTGAACTAATTAGGTTTTGAATATTTATTGGTATATTTAAATTGGTTTGTTTGAAAAATATTTTAATTAATTCGTTATCAGAATCATCTTTAAAATCTTTATCTTTTCTACATTCTATGATGAAATTTTTAATTTTGTTTATAAAGTCCATAAAGTCCATTAAATAATAATAAGTTTATTATTATTTAATCATTATTTTATTTTTTATCATTTTCCTTTAGTTTTAAAATACATATAATCTTCACTTTTATAAATATAAAAAATTAAAATAAATAAATTTGTTAATAAATTAATATTTTATAATTATACTTCAAGCTCATCTTCAATTATAATAGGTTTCTTTACCTTTTTCTTAATCTTGGTTTTTGGAGTTGGTTCAATTACAGTTTCTTATTCAATTATATTTTCGTCTTCAATTATAGTTTCTTCTTCAATTACTTTATTTGTTTTTGTTTCATATTGTTCTTCAAGAATTTGACTTTTTACAATACTTGTAATACAGTTCTTTGCTTGGTTTTTATTATTTTCAATCTCTTTTTCAAATTGCTTGATGAGATCATCATTAAAATCACAATATTCAACAAGTTCTTTTTGTCTTTCAAGTGATGGTATTGGAATTTTAATTTCCAATAATTCTTTCATATCAATATTCCCATTATTAGTGCAATATTTTGCTAATCCTTGTATTTTATTTTGAACGGATTTTAGATAATAATATAAATATTTAAAGTTGTCATTTGTTTTTGGTAATAATTGAAATACTGCTATATTTGCGGCACATTTACCATTAACTATAAATACTTTTCCTATACCATAATTTTTACTAATGGGTTTAGATGAACTTCCACCTGATTTAATGATGAGTAAATATTCTTTACCATCAAAATTAAATGTATTATGTGTTCCACTTGGATTATTACAAGATGCTTTGTAAAATGGATATTCTCCTGTATTTGTAATATCTTTTGAATTTGTTTTACCATTGCCATTAGTTTGTAAAACATTTCAAACATATGAATTATGTTTAGAAGCAGTTAAAAATAATGGCAACACTTTACCTTATGTAAAAGAAATATTAAATAAAATAGATATTAAAAAGAGATATTAATAATTCATTTTTTTTTTATAAGAACTACTCTTAATTTAAATAAATATTAACGTCGTTTTTTAAAATGTTTTTAAAATGAATATAATCACACTTTCCATTGTCAACATATTTTAGATGTTGCAAGACTCTCTTAAATATAATATAATAATTTAATTTATTAATATCTATTTTATTTAATGTATATTTAAATAATAAATAAATCAATTTTTTATTCAAGCAACATATTGATAAAATAATTTTTAAACAACTGATACATTTTCAACAGTTTTTATTTTCTTAACTTTACCATTAGTATAACTACCGAATAATTTTCCTTTAGTTTCATCATCATTAATACGATATACATTATTATCTTGTAAAATATATTGTTTATCTTTGTGTTCAATAATTTCATATTCTTCAAGTTCGTCGTCTTCTGGTTCGTCGTCTTTAGAATCATCTTCTGAATCATTATCAGATTCTTCAGGTTCATATTCTTCAGGTTCGTCGTCTTCATGTTCGCCCCCTTTAGAATCATCTTCTAAATCATTATTAGATTCTTCATCATATGAATTATTATAATTTACTGTTAAATCTACACAATCGTATAATTCTTGAATTACAATTTTTATTGTTTCAACTTGTTTATTAAAATCACTTTCTTCTTTATTGATATCATTAATCATATCGATTACTTTTAATTGGTCCTCTTCAGTTGGGACATGAATTTTAAATTCTCTTAATAATTTAGGAGTTTGCATATTTTTTTGTGCCTGTCCACATGCATATTTAAATATATGATTTTCATTTGATAATAAATAATAATTTAAATAGTTAGTATTAATATTTTTTACTTTTAATGACATTCCGCTTTCATTTAAGAAAAAATCTTCATTTACGATTCTTATACAATGTGGACTTACACCTTTTCTAGAAATAATTAATGTTCCTTTTTCTCTATTACATTTATCAGTTTGATATGTAGCACCACCTCCACCATAAACATCATATTTTATTCCTTTATAATCTTCTTTAATTCCGTCTTTAGCTTTTGTGACTAGTGTTCCATACTTAACCTCACAAACATCTCCTAATTTCACTTCTTTACTTGGAACCATTTTAAAACATCGTTGAATCAACATATTTTTATATTCTATAGTATATCTTTTATAAAATCCTTCTTGATAAATAATATCATCATATAGTTCTAATAATTTATCAAAACCATTATAATTTTCATTTAATAGAATTTTAAACAAGTCATAATCTTTAAATTTACTAACTAATTTATATAACTTTTTATGGTCTGAACCAAATATTTTATCCATATAATCAACTATTCTTTCTTGGTGGTCTTGTGGTAAAATTGGAATTTTAAATTCTCTTAATAATTTAGGAGTTTGCATATTTTTTTGTGCCTGTCCACATGCATATTTAAATATATGATTTTGATTTGATAATAAATAATAATTTAAATAGTTAGTATTAATATTTTTTACTTTTAATGACATTCCGCTTTCATTTAAGAAAAAATC
>Ga0209491_10001410_pt1 | contig 47143 bp, 51 predicted proteins | sample BON02_FD_187213 | JGI IMG/M metagenome (GOLD analysis project Ga0209491, IMG submission 187213) | Freshwater microbial communities from Lake Bonney liftoff mats and glacier meltwater in Antarctica - BON-02 (SPAdes) (version 2) | ecosystem: Environmental > Aquatic > Freshwater > Ice > Glacier...
TGGTCTTGTAGGCGAGGGGTGTGGGTTTACTCATACCACACAGCTACCATGCTGGATTCACGAGATGAATCCCTCATGGGATTTGTGCAACAGAGCCGCTTAGTCGTTGAACAAATCACCCTCCGGTAAACCCGGGGCGGTTCACTTTCAACCCGACGCATGGGTCAAAGAAACCCTACGCCACGCACCGGGGCAACGTGGGCCGAGGCCAGCTTCAAACTCGCCACCGCCACCGCGCAAAACCCGGTGCGCGGGCATCACGGCGGGTTTTTGTATAACGGCAAGATTGACCGCGCAGGGGTCTATACCCGCCCCATTACGCGCCCCGAGATCAAAACGCTGGCCAGCAACCAAGACCCTACCCAAGACGGCCTTCTTGCCTATTGGGACCCCACCGCCAACCTGACACCCAAGGGCGCGGATGACACCATCCCAGACATCGGCCCGCATGGGCTGAATACGCAGGGCATCAACCGCCCCGTCCGCTGTATGACGGGCCATAACTGGCGCGGCGAAGACAGCTATCGCTTGGCCCCCGAAACCTTCGGTGGCGTGCATTACCATGATGACGCGATGACCGATTGCAAGTGGGACTCGGCTCTGTCCCTGACCCTGCCCGATGATCTGCCCTCTGGCGATTATTGCCTGAAGATCGAGGGCGGCGGCGGCCATGATTCCATTCCCTTCATCGTCCGCCCCAAAACCCCAAAGGCCAAGCTGGCCTTCCTGTTGCCCACCTTTACCGATCTGGCCTAAACCAACGAACACCTTAGTTATGAAGCCCCGATCGCCCAAGCCATCACCGCCCACACCCCGGTGGTGCGCGAGGAATATCTGGAATACAAAAAGCTCGAAGAATTCGGCCTGTCTACCTATGACCACCACGCTGATGGCGCGGGCTGCTGCTATTCCTCATGGCGCCGCCCGATCATCACTTTGCGCCTGCGCTACCGCCTGCCCGCAATGAATTTCCCTTGGGTCCTGCCCGCCGATCTGTCGCTGCTGTGGTGGCTGGACCATGCGGGCTATGAGGTTGATCTGATCACCGATCACGATCTGCATGCCGAAGGCTTGGCCTGTCTTGCGCCCTATAAGGCCGTGCTGAACGGCACCCACCCCGAGTATTATTCCGAAGAAATGCTGGACGCGACAGAGGCCTATCTGGGCCCCGGTGGGCGCGTGATGTATCTGGGCGGCAATGGCTATTACTGGGTCACTGGCACCCGCGAAGACGCGCCGCATTGCATCGAAGTCCGCAAACTGGATTCCGGCAGCCGCGCGTGGCAGGCCGAACCGGGTGAGGGCTATCTAGCCTCTACCGGCCAGAAATCTGGCCTTTGGCGCAACCGGGGCCGCGCGCCGCAAAAGATTGTCGGCCTTGGCTTTACCGCCGAAGGTATGGACGAATCCCAGCCGTTTGAACGCATGCCCGACAGTTTCCACAAACGCGTCTCATGGATCTTTGACGGCATTGGCGACGAAGAGCTGATCGGGGAGTTTGGTCTTGCCGGCGGTGGCGCGGGCGGCATTGACTCGGACCGCTATGAACTGGGCCTTGGTACCCCGCCTCACACCTTGCTGATCGCCGCCACCGCCAACCATTCCGACAACTACCCGCTGGTCAGCGAAGAGATCACCTATGCCTTCCCCGGTCGCGGCGGCACCCAAGACGCCCAAGTCCGCGGCGACATGATCTATTTCACCACCCCGCAAAATGGCGCCGTCTTTGCAGCAGGGTCGATTGCATGGAGCCAAGCTCTGCCTTGCCACAATGGCCAAAACAACGTGGCCCGAATCATGCGAAACGTATTGAATGCTTTCCTTAAAGACCGGGATCTGCCGGGCAGCGCCTAAACGGGTGACGAAACCCGTTGGTGCTACGCCCCCGAAAACAGGGAAACGATGGGACCGGGCATTACCAGATTCTCTCGGTTCGTAACCGAGATTCACGCCCGCAGCCTTGATCAGGATGCCGAGGCGCTGGCCAATTGGGCGGTGGATCACCTGTCCCAAACCCTTGGCTTTGACACCGCTTGGTATGTCTGGGCCACCTTACGGGCCGAGCAGGTAGAGGTCTACGCCAATGCCACCCTACACCTGCCAGATCGCTTTTACGACTATTGGGAAACCATCGCCGAGCAGGATTTGCTAAGCCGCTATATGATGAAAAACCCCGGCCAGACTGCGATCTATGACCGCGCGTAGCGGCGCCAGACCGATGGCTTGGCCAGCCTGCCAGACCGCTTTGGCCTGACCTGGATGACCACGGCCGTGGTGGGCCATTACGGCGATAATCCCAGCATTTATATCTTGTCTTATCGCACCGGCGCGCAGGCGCGGCATTGGACAGCGGCCGAGCGGGATTTCCTGCAATGCGCCGTTGATCAACTTCCGCCGCGATGCGGCTGACGGCCTCCGAACCCGGCCGCCCCGCACAGCCCGATTCCCACTCGATCCTTGTCACCGAATCTGGCGTGGCCCTTTTGGGCCTGCAAGCCCTGCGCGACCGCTTTGGCGATATCTGGCCCCGCTGGACAGGCAACCGCCTGCCCGAAGCTTTGGTGCCGTTGATCGCAACCCCCGGCACCCACGCCTTGCCCGATCAGAATCTGGCCGTGCAGGTCGAAGCCGCTCCCCGTTTTCAAGGCATGGGCCTGCGCCGTCTGACCCTCCGGCGCCTGACGCCGTTCGATCTGCTGACCACCCGCGAGCGCGAAGTTGCCCGCGCGCTGGCCATTGGCCACAGCTCTAAGGAAGTGGCGCGCAATTTGGGGCTGGCCCCCGCCACCGTGCGCAACCAAACCCAATCGATCTTTCAGAAATTGCAGGTCGATAACTGCGCTGCCCTGTCGGCGATGGTCATGACCGCCCGCACCCGTTCAACCAGCGCAGGCACCGCCAAGGGATGGGTCAGAAAGGCCCCCACGGGCATCATCTCCCACCGCTGCCCCTCATCGCCAAAGGAAATCCCGGCCACCTCTGCCAATGTCAGATGCCCGGCAAAGAACACCCCCGGCAGCGGCCCACCCGTCATTGACGGCCACACCCGGCGATCGATCAGCCGATCCACCGTCAGTTTCAAACCGAACTCTTCTTCCAACTCGCGCAGCAGACAGGCCTCAGGGGTCTCCTCACCCTCGCGCCCGCCACCGGGCAAATCCCACATCCCGGACCAAGGCAAATCGGCCCGAACATCGCGCAGATATGTCAAAAGGCGGCCCCCCTGAAAAAGGGCCGCCTTTGCACCGATAAACGCGATAGATCCGTCAGGGCCCGTCATTGATGTCGTGATGCCAGACCTTTTCCTGATTGGACCGCACGCCCACCACCCGGCGCAGCACCAACCATGCAACCACCGAAGCGACAGCAAAAATCAGCACCAACAGCGGCAAAGAATGGGTGATTCCAAGGCCTGCAACCGCCCCGGTGATCACCGCGCCAATCGCAAAGCCAAGGAAGATAAAGCCGGGCACCAAAACCTCAAGAATGCCAAGCACAAAGCCAAAAACAATCCAAACCCACCACAACGTCCAAAGCTGCTCTGGCATATCAGCCCTTCCCTTTCAGCATGTTGAAAGCGTTACCAAAGGCTTCCAGCGCATTCGCGGGGATCAGAATGGTCTGCTTCCCCTGACCCACGGCCACGGCCTGCAACGCCTCTACCTGCTTCAACGCCACTTGGAACTGCGCCGCCTCCAGCCCGTTTTCCTTGATCGCCACAGCGATCACGCTGGTCGCATAGGCCTCGGCATCGGCGGTAATCCGGCGGCCTTTGGCCTCCTGCTCGGCGGCATAGAGTTGGGCGTCAGCTCCCAGCTCGACCGACCGCTTGTTGCCCTCAGCCTCCATCACCTGCGCGCGGCGCGCACGTTCGGCATTCAACTGCTGCAACATCGCAGCCCGGGTCTGCTCATCCAGACTCACGTCCAGAATCTCGGCTCGCGTCACCTCAACGCCCCATTCGTCAACCATCGCAGTCACCTGCTCGCGCACCCGCTCAATCAACTGGGCGCGGTTCGATTGGACCTGATCCAGTTCGATCTTGCCGATCTCGCTGCGCACGATACCGGCAACCGTCGTCGCAATGGCGGCGTCAATGTCGCGAATCCGATAAACCGTCTTTTCCGGCTCTGTCACCCGATAAAAGACCGAGGTTTCAACCCGGACCAGCACGTTGTCCGCCGTGATCGCATCTTGGCTGGCGGTGGGCAGCTGACGCTCCAACACCGAAACTTTATGGGCAATCCGGTCCAGAAACGGCACGACAAAGTTGATGCCCGGCCCAAGAACCGATTTCAGTCGGCCAAACCGTTCGACCACATGTTTTTCGCTTTGCGGAACAATCCGAACACCAAGAAAAACGCAGATGATGATAAAAACAGCAATCGCAAGAAATACTGCGTTACCGCCAAGGATACTGCTAAGATTCATATCAAGCCTCCAACCGGAAAACGCCCGAAACCGGGCCTTGATCCTATTTGGTCACAAGCACAGTCCTTCGCAAGACCAAATCCCATTGGCTGACCCTTGAATCCTCTACCCCGCCCGTGGTTTGCTGCAGCAAAAGGAGCGCTGATGCCCGTGATCCCCATCGATCTGAACGCAGACCTTGGCGAAGGGCTGAGCAACGATGCCGCCCTTTTATCGCTGGTCACTTCGGCTAATATCGCCTGTGGCGGTCATGCGTCGGACCCAGATCTGATGGCCGCTACCCTGCGCACCGCCACTGCGCGCGGTGTGACGGTGGGCGCGCATCCTGGCTATGCCGACCCGGCCAATTTCGGGCGTATCGTCGTGCCGATGTCGCACGCCTCGGTGGCCGCCATGGTTGCCGCGCAGATCGGCGCGTTGCAGGGCGTGGCCGCTCTGACCGGCGCGCGGGTCACTTACGTCAAAGCGCATGGCGCCTTGGCCAATCTGGCCGCCGATGATCGGGCCGTGGCCGATGCGGTAGCAAGCGCCACCAAAGCTGCAGGATTGGCACTTTTGGCCATCTCAGGCACTGAATTGCAGGCCGCAGGGCAAGCCGCAGGCCTGCCCACCTATGCCGAGGTGTTTGCCGATCGCGCCTATCTTTCCACTGGCCGTCTGGTGCCCCGCAACCAATTCGGCGCAATGATCCACGACCCGAAACAGGCTCTAACACGGCTGATTTCGTTTCTTGAAACCGGATTGATGCCAACCATTGATGGTCCCGCCATCCACCTTGCTGCGCAATCGATATGCATCCACGGCGACAGCCCCGAAGCGGTAGAGATGGCGCAGCACATCCGTGCAGGCCTGGCCGCACAAGGCATCACACTGACGCCATTTCTGCAATGACAGAGCCACTTTTCCTGCCCGTAGCCGACCGCGCTGTGATGGTCGAATTCGCTACATCCCTGAACCCCGCCGCCCATGCCGCCGTACTGGCGCTTGACCACGCCCTTTGCGCCGCGCCTTTTTCTGGCTTTACCGAAGCCGTCCCTGCTTTCGTCACCCTTTTGGTGGCTTTCGATCCCCTGATCACTGATCACACAACGGTCGAACACCACCTTCGCCATCTTCTATCCATCGCCAAACCCGCAGCAATCACCCCCAAAACCCATACCATCCCCCTCACCTATGACGGCCCCGACCTGCCAGAGGTCTGCACCCGCACAGGCCTGACCGCCGCCAAGGTGCAAAGCCTGCACTCCTCTGCCCTGTTCACCGTGGCCATGTATGGCTTTGCCCCCGGCTACGCCTACTTGTCTGGCCTCCCGGCCACACTTGGCCTTGATCGCAAACCCAAACCCATCCGCGACGTGCCCGCAGGTAGTGTCATCATCGCTGGCGGCCAATGCCTGATCACCACGCTGACCATGCCCACCGGCTGGTGGGTCATCGGCCACAGCCCGGCCCGCATCCTGACCGATGATCTCACGCACCCCTTCTTGTTCGCCGTGGGCGATCACGTCCGCTTTCAGGCCGCAACGTGACCGCGCTGCTGGAAGTCCTGCAAGCCGGGCCCCACGTCACATATCAAGACGCAGGCCGCCCCGGATTGATGCGCTACGGTGTCCCCGCCTCTGGCCCGATGGACCGCAAGGCTCTGACCATCGCCAATATCGCCCTTGGCAACCCAGTTGGTGCGACAGGGATCGAAGTGTCCTTGGGTGGCCTGACCCTTCTGTGCCGCCAAGGCCCCGTCACCCTGGCCATCGCAGGCGGCGGCTTTATCGTTACCCTTAACGACCTGCGCCTGGGCGCATGGGCAGTGCTGACCCTTCGGCCGCAAGACCGTCTGACCATCCGTCCCGGTCCTTGGGGCAGTTGGTGTTGCCTAGCTATTGCAGGGGAAATTCAGGCTCTAACATGGCTGAAAAGTGCCTCAACTCACGCCTCTTCTGGCCTTGGCGGAGGCCGCTTGATAGTGGGCGATCAAATCACCATCAACCAACCCCGCACAGCACCCAGCCGCGCAATCCCCTGCCCTGTCTGGGCCCGCCCCCGGCATCAAATCAACGTCACACTCGGCCCGCAACAGGCCGTATTCAGGCCAGAAGCGATCCAGACCCTGCTGACCTCTACCTACCGAATGACCGGAGCGTTTGACCGCATGGGAATGCGCCTGTCCGGCCCGGCCCTGACCCCAGAAAACGCCCTGGGTATCCCATCCCAAGCGGTAACGCGCGGCGCGGTGCAAGTGGCGGGCGACGGTGTGCCCACGGTGCTTCTGGCCGATCACCAAACCACCGGTGGCTACCCGAAAATTGCCACCGTCCTTGATGATGACACCGACGCCCTGGCCCAGTTGCGCCCCGGCGATCCGCTGGCCTTTACCGCCATCTCTCCCGCCCGCGCCATCCAACTTGCCCGCCAGCGCAACGCCAGCGTTCAGCGCTATCTTGCCACCCTTTGCAAAGGCCAAGCATGACCAGAACCGCCCTTGTCGTCGGCTCGCTTCACTATGACATCATAGTGGAAACCGCCCATCTGCCCCGCCCCGATGAAACTGCAATCGGCAGCCGCTGGTATCCCAAATTTGGTGGCAAGGGCGGCAATCAGGCCGTAAGCCTGCGCCAACACGGCGCGCAGACCCGTATGGCCGGGGCCGTGGGCGACGATGATTTTGGCCATTTTCTGCGCGCCCACATGCGTAGCGCAGGCGTAAACGATGATTTCGTCTCTAATATTGCCGAAACAGGCTCTGGCATGTCCGTGGCCTTACTGGACCCGCAAGGCGACTACGCCGCCGCGATCGTCTCTGGTGCCAACCTGCATATCGACCTCGCCGCCATGAGCAGCCAAGCCCTGTGGAAAGATATCACCATCCTCGTTTTGCAAAACGAAGTGCCCGAGGCGGTCAATATCGCCGCCGCCACGGAGGCCCGCAAACGCGGCCTGCCCGTGCTGCTGAACGCCGCGCCCTTCCGCCCGATGCCGCCCGCACTCCTCTCGAACGTCACCCATCTGATCGTCAACGCGGTTGAATCTGAAATGCTGGGCAGCGCGCCCGTCACCAGCCTTGCCAGCGCCGCACAGGCCGCCACTCATCTCGCGCCGCTTGCCCCCCACATAATCGTCACGGCAGGGGCCAATGGCCTTGCACTCCATTCAGCCGGAAAAACAGTCTCTATTCTTGCCGAAAAGATCAAAACTGTTTCCTCTCACGGTGCCGGAGATGCCTTTATCGGTGCCCTTGCCGCCGCCCTGCTGCACGGCGCAACCCTGACTGATGCCGCCCAATCGGCCACCCATGCCGCCGCCCGCCATGTGGCAGGCCTTCCCCCGGCGCCTTAGGCACCTTTCCCCCGGCCCGCCTTCCCGATAGTCTGCGCCCCGAACCACCAGCCAGAGGCCCCCATGACCCTACGCCTGCACCTTGTCTTCGGCGGAGAGCTTGAGAACCCGCAACACAACGTCTTTCGCGACATCTCGCAGATCCACATCGTCGGCATGTTTCCCGATTATGACAGTGCCTACATCGCCTGGAAGGCCGAAGCGCAGCGCACCGTCGACAATGCCCATATGCGCTATTTCATCGCCAATATTCACCGTCTGCGCGATGCGGCCAAGCCTGACTCTTCCGCCGAAGAGCAGGGCTGATCGGGCGGTCTGATTCATGGCGCTTAAGCTTGGCCTTACACTATACTCTCTGGGCCAGCGGCGTGACGCGGGCCAAGAGAGCGCCCGGCCGCCGCGCCCAGCTGGGCGGTTGGCCTTGCTGCATGCGCCCGATGTCGCCAGCGCGCGCGGATTGCGCGAGATTGCCCGGCGCTTGATCGCCGATGATGGCGTGCATGTACTGTTCACCTGCCAAGACCTGCTTCCCACCATGGACGGCGCAATCTTCCAACCCCCGCCATCCGACACCCCTGCCGAAGTGCGGGCCTTTCTGGATCACTGGCGACCCGAAATCGCGATCTTCTCTGATGGCGAATTGCGCCCTGCCCTGATTCAAGCCGCCACCGCCGACCGCATTCCCCTTTTGATGGGCGATGCCCGCAACCCGCGCCTTCCGCGCGAGCGAGAAGGCTGGTTTCCCGGCCTGATCCGGGGCGCTCTTGCGCCCTTTCGCTGGATCGGTGCGCTGGATGATGCCGCCGCCCGCACCTTTCGCCGGGCGGGCGCGCCGCCAGCCGTGGTTTCGGCCACCGGGCGACTGGAGGAACCCTCTGCCGCGCTGCCCTGCAATGAGGCCGAACGCAGCACCCTTGCCACGGTCATGGCCACCCGCCCGGTCTGGTTTGCCGCCAACCTCCCCGACGCCGAGGAAGAGGCCGTGTTGTCGGCCCATCGCGCTGTCTTGCAACATGCGCATCGGTTGTTGTTGATCGTCCTGCCCGCAACGTCCGACCGCGGCGATGCCCTTTCAGCACGGGCCGAGGCCGAAGGATGGGCCGTCGCCCACCGGGCGCAGGATCAAGAGCCCGAAGCCGAAACCGAACTGTTCATCGTCGACAGCCCCGCCGAGATTGGCCTGTGGTATCGCCTTGCCCCGGTGACTTTCCTTGGCGGCAGCCTGTCCGGTACCGGTGCCCAGCGCGACCCGATGGAAGCCGCTGCCTTGGGTTCTGCCATCTTGCATGGTCCCCGTGCCGGGGCTTACGGCTCTGCTTTTGGTCGTCTGGGTGCCGCACGTGCCGCCCGCGCCGTCTCCTCCAGCACCGACCTGGCCGAGGCTTTGGGCGATCTTTTGTCCCCCGACCGCACCGCAAGGCTGGCCCAAGCCGCTTGGACAGTCGCGTCGGATGGGGCCGAGGCAACGGAAACCCTATTGGCCCGCATTCGCAGTTTGATGGATCGGGGCAGTTGATGCGCGCACCCGGCTTTTGGTTCACCCCGCCCGATCAACCCAGCACCGCCGCCCGCTTGCTGGCCCCGCTTGGCTGGGTCTATGCTGCCGCCACCGCCCGCCGCGTGGCCCGCCCACCCGCGTTTCGCGCCGCCATCCCGGTCATCTGCATCGGCAACCTGAACGCAGGCGGCACCGGCAAAACGCCAACCACCATCGCCCTTGCCATGCGCCTGCTGGCCCAGGACCACGCCGTTCATATCGTCAGCCGGGGCCATGGCGGCAGTGATACCGGCCCCCTGCGCGTTGACCCCGCCCTGCACACCGCCGCCCAAACCGGGGATGAACCGCTGCTGCTGTCGGCTTTCGCCCCCACTTGGATCGCCCGCGACCGCGCGGTAGGCGTGCAGGAAGCGCAAAGTGCCGGGGCCACTGTGATCCTGATGGATGACGGCTTTCAAAACCCCTCCGTCGCCAAGGATCTGTCGCTGATCGTCGTTGATGCCCAGCGCGGCTTTGGCAACGGCCGTTGCCTGCCCGCTGGCCCCTTGCGCGAACCTGTCGCCTCCGGTCTGGCCCGCGCGCAGGCCCTGCTGTCGATCGGCCCTCCCGAAGCGCAAGCCGAGTTTCTCGCGGCATGGGGCCACGCCCTCCAATTGCCGCACCTGACAGGTCATCTGGCACCGTTGCAAATGGGAATGGATTGGAAGGGAGAGCGCGTGGTGGCCTTTGCCGGCATCGGCCACCCGGAAAAGTTCTTTGCCACGCTAAAGGCCGAGGGCGCCCAGATCCTGCGCGCCGTGGCACTCTCAGATCACGAGCCCTTCTCGCCCGCCCTGCTGCAACGGCTGGAGCATGACGCCCGCAGCCTGAACGCCCAGTTGGTCACCACTGAAAAAGACGCCGCCCGCTTGCCCGCCGCCTTTCGCCGCAAAGTGCTGGCGCTGGTGGTGCGGCTGGAGATCAGCGACTGGACGCCGCTGGATACGCTGCTTGCAGGGCTGAACCTTTAGGCCCGCTTGCCAAGGCTAGAGACGCCCAGCACATCCAGCACTTTCGCCTCAATCTGACCCGCCTCCATGCCTGCTACGCGGTACATCGCCTCGGGGCTGGCTTGGTCGATGAAGATATCGGGCAAGACCATGCTGCGGAATTTCAGACCGCGATCAAACACGCCCTCATCCGCCAACAGTTGCGCGACATGAGAGCCAAAGCCCCCCACCGCGCCCTCTTCAATACAGATCAGCGCCTCATGCTCGGAGACAAGCCGCAGGATCAGATCCCGGTCCAATGGCTTGGCAAAGCGCGCATCCACCACCGTCGGCGCCATGCCCCGCGCGCCCAGCGCCTCGGCGGCTTTCAACACCTCGGCCAACCGCGTGCCAAAGGACAACAGCGCCACGCGCGATCCTTCGCGCATCACCCGGCCCTTGCCAATCTCCAGCGGCACGCCGCGCGTGGGCATCTCTACCCCCACGCCCTCGCCACGCGGAAAGCGAAACGCAATCGGGCCATCATCATAGGCGACCGCCGTTGCCACCATATGGCGCAACTCGGCCTCATCCGCTGCCGCCATCACCACCATACCCGGCAGGCTGGACATGAAGCCCACATCAAACGCCCCCGCGTGAGTGGCCCCATCGGCCCCCACCAAACCAGCGCGATCAATCGCAAACCGCACCGGCAGGCGTTGAATGGCCACGTCATGCACCACCTGATCATATCCACGCTGCAAGAACGTCGAATACAGCGCGCAAAACGGCTTCATTCCGCCCGCGGCCAAACCGGCGCAGAATGTCACCGCGTGCTGCTCGGCAATGCCCACATCAAACGTCCGCCGAGGAAAGCGCTTGCCAAACAGATCAAGGCCCGTGCCATCCGGCATCGCCGCCGTCACCGCCACAATCTTGTCGTCACGCTCTGCCTCTTGAATCAAACTTTCCGCAAAGACCCGCGTATACCCCGGCGCATTTGAGGGCGCTTTCTTCTGCTCCCCCGTCACCAGATCAAACTTGCCCCGCGCATGGCCCTTATCTGCAGAATTTTCGGCCGGGCCATAGCCCTTGCCCTTTTCCGTCAGCACATGAATCAGCATCGGCCCCGTCGCCCGCGCCTTTACCGTGCGCAAAACCGGCAACAACTGGTCCAGATCATGCCCATCAATCGGCCCGACATAGGAAAAACCCAACGCCTCAAACAACGTGCCGCCCACGGCCATGCCCTTCAGCATGTCCTTGGCCCGCTTTGCCCCCTCTTGCAGCGGCCCCGGCAATAACGAAACAAACCCCTTCGCCGCCGATTTCAGATCCTGCATCGGCGCTTCGGCATAAAGCCGGCTTAGATGGGCCGACAGCGCGCCGACTGGGGGGGCGATGCTCATTTCATTGTCGTTCAGAATGACAAACAGCCGCTTTTTCAGATCGCCTGCATTGTTCATCGCCTCAAACGCCATGCCTGCGGACATCGAGCCATCGCCGATCACCGCAATCGCATCGCCCGGGTCACCGCCCAGATCGGCGGCCATCGTAAAGCCCAAAGCAGCACTGATGCTGGTTGAAGCATGCGCAGCCCCAAACGGATCATAGGGGGATTCCGAGCGCTTGGTGAACCCGCTAAGGCCGCCCTCGGTCCGCAACGTGCGGATTCGGTCGCGCCGCCCGGTCAGGATCTTATGCGGGTAACACTGATGCCCCACGTCCCAGATCAGCTTGTCGCGCGGGGTGTCAAAGACGGCATGCAAAGCCACCGTCAACTCCACCACACCCAGACCCGCGCCCAGATGCCCGCCTGTCACTGACACGGCGGAAATCGTCTCGGCCCGCAGATCATCGGCCAGCTGATGCAGCTCAGCATCGCTCAACGCCTTCATATCAGACGGCAGCGTCACGCGGTCCAGCATTGGGGTCTTGGGTCGGTCGGCCATCCGGGCCTCCTGTTTAACTCTGCCGTGCGATAGAGAACCGCGCCGCCGCAATCAAGCCATCCGCGCGCGCGCCATAGGGTGCAAGCGCCGCCGCCGCCTCTTCCACCAGACCCGAAGCCCGCGCCTTTGCGCCGTCCAGACCCAAAAGCGACACAAACGTCGCCTTGCCCGCCTTCGCATCCTTGCCCACCCGCTTGCCGGTGGTGGCGGCATCCCCCGTCAAATCCAGAATGTCATCGGCAATCTGAAACGCAAGCCCCAGCGCCGCGGCATAGCGGCGCATTGGTCCCGGGTCGGCATGGCCCAGAACGGCGCCCGCCATTGCGGACCAGTTGATCAACGCGCCGGTCTTTCCCTTTTGTAGCCGCTCAATCTCCACAAGGGTCAAGGGCGCAGCCGCCGTCTCGGCAGCGATGTCCAAGGCTTGCCCAAGAACCATCCCCATGGCCCCTGCGGCATAGGCCATGGCTGAAATCAGCGCAAGCTGCGCGTTCGGTGAGGCTGGGGAAGGATGCGTCAGCAGATCAAACGCAAGGGCCTGCAACGCATCGCCAGCAAGAACTGCTGTGGCTTCATCCCACTTTACATGGACAGTCGGCTGACCCCGCCGCACATCATCATTATCCATACAGGGCAAATCGTCATGAACCAGCGAATAGGCATGCATCGCCTCGATGGCGGCAGCGGCATCTATTGCATGCCAATCGCTTACGCCGTGCAGGTTCGCGCTTTCCATGACCAAGAACGCCCTAATGCGCTTTCCACCTTTGGCCGCATAGCGCATAGCCTGCACAACGGGCTCGTCTCCCATGCCTTCCATACTCCGATCCAGCCGCTGCTGAACCTGGCCTTGCACGGCCGCCAAGCGCTCGGGAAAGTTCACATCCCCTCCACCGGGTCGGTGCCCACGGCGCGCCCTTCGGCCAGACGGATCTTCTCCACCTTCTCTTCGGCATCCTTCAACAGCGCATCACAACGCGCCTTTAACGCCGCCCCGCGCTCATACAAGGCAATGGATTTCTCCAACGCCACTTCGCCCTTTTCCAGCTGCGTCACCACGCCTTCCAGCGCCGCCATCGCCTCTTCAAAGCTCATTTCCGCAACGGGTTTGTCAGTCATGCCGATAGCCTTGCCATTTCGCCCACATATGCCGCGACCGAAGCCGCCAAAGCATCCAGATCATAACCGCCCTCTAAAGTCGAGACCACCCGCCCCCCGGAAACCTCCCACAACCGCGCCGCAAGCCAAGCGAAATCCTCCGCCTCCCACTCCAACCCCGCCAAAGGATCGGCCCTATGCGCATCAAACCCAGCTGAGACCAACACCAGATCCGGCTTCCAATCCGCCAGCGCAGGCAAAACAAGCCGCTCATAAGCCGCCCGCATGGCCTGCCCATCAGACCCAGACCGCAACGGCACATTCAGGATCTGCGCATGCGCGCCCACCTCATCCGCCCGCCCCGTGCCGGGAAACAGCGGCATCTGCTGGCTGGAGGCAAAGAAACACCGCCCCTCGTCCCACAACAAATCCTGCGATCCATTGCCATGATGCACATCGAAATCCACCAAGGCCACGCGTCCCAGCCCATGCACCTCAAGCGCCCGTTTCACCCCAATTGCCGCGGTCCCGAACAGACAAAACCCCATCGCCTTGGCGGTCTCGGCATGATGCCCCGGCGGGCGGCAACCAACAAAGGCAGCACCCCCATCCGCCACCACCGCATCCACCGCCGCACAAACCCCACCAACCGCCCGCATCGCCGCATCAAACGATCCCGGCGCCAGATAGGTATCACCATCTAACTGCGCCCACCCTGCCGCAGGCACGGCGGCTTTAACCCCCGCCAGATACCCGGTTGGATGACAGCGCAACACATCCGCCTCATCCCCCATCGGGCACAACCGCCGCTCTATCGGCAACCCAGTTAGACCCGCCTCTACGGCATCCATCCGTGCCACCCGCTCGGGATGCCCCGGCGGCGTCACATGTGCCAGGCAGTCGTCATGCCCAAAGACGATACAGGCCATTTTGCCTCATTTCCGTGCCGGATCACCTTTGCCCGGATGCGTAAAGGCTGCCACGTCGAAAACGGGGTTCCAAGATCTATTTTTCTTGCCCGTTTGACTTGGATAAAAGATATATTCTTATATTCGAATATTATTAGATTGACAAGCAAGAGCCTTGTCGGACCTTAGGGAGAAATCGAATGTCAGTCATGAACTCTAAAACCGCCGTAAAGCTTCTTGCCGGGACGGCTGTTGCCTTGTTCTTGGGTTCCGTAGCAGTCGGCACGCACAGCTTTGATGCTTTTGGCAGCGCCGCGTGGGCCGAAGGTGATGGTCAGGGCGGTCAAGGTGGCCAGGGAGATAACGGCAAGCAGGGTGACGGCCAGGGGCAAGGCCAAGGCGGCCCGGGCGAGGATTCTGAAGGCAAGGGCCCCAAAGCTGGCAGTGCTGGCAGCAATGGGGGGGTAAGCCCGTCTGGGCGCAGGAAGGCATCCCGGAAGTTGAATTGGGGCGTCTGAATGTGGCACGCTCGCCCGATCAGGTTCTGGATCGTGCGCTGGCCGAAGCACTGTCGGGCCTAACGCCAGAAATGATCTCGTATTACAACCTGAACATTGATGGAGCGATCGAGGCGCTGTCGCTGGATTGGGGATGAAACGAAGTTCATCGACTCGCCGCTGCAGAACCTTGCGCTGCTGAAAGACCTGCTGGACGGCACGTCTGCCCTGACCGGCGCGGGCGTCACGACTGGTGTTTCGGACCTTGCGGCCATGCTCTTGGGTGCTGCATCCGACAAGACCGTTCCGATCTCGGTCGATACCGTGATTGCAGTGACGACCATTCTTGGAACGCCTGTAACCGGCGCAGCAGCGGCGCAACTTGCGGCAGAGGCCGAAGCGATCCGTATTGCGATCCTGGCTGGTCATGGCTGGTCATGGCTGGTCATGGCTGACCGACTTTCGTCATCCCAACGGTCAAGATGCTATTTTCCCAGTCTGAGGCAGCGGCCGGGAAGATTGTAGAGATAATGAAATCAAGGAATACATTCATGCAGAACGCAATACAAAAAACCGCCCACTACCTTCTCCTTGGAACGACTTGGTCCTTCATGTCGGTTGCCGTCCTAACGGTTGGTCTGGTGGTTCGCAGCACCGACGCATGAGCACAGGGCATCGGTGGTCATGAGGATGGTGGCGACGAAGGTGGCCATGAGGAAGGCGGCGGCAAGGGAAAGGGCAAGAAGCACAAGACGCCGTCCGTGATTCCGGCGATAGTAGCCAGCGAAAGTGGCGAGGCCGGCGGCAATTTCGCCGGGAACGGCACCGCGAATTATGTGCGGATTGATCTTGGCGGAGCCATGGGCAGTGCCGGCAGCGCCAGTTGGCGCCCGGCGGGTTTCCCGACTGATCCACAGGTGTTCTTTGACCTTGACGGCAGTTCGTCACCTTTTGCCGGCATTGCGCTGGGTCGCGACTTTGGAAACGGTTGGCGCGCCGAGGCCGGGATGAATGTCTTTGGAAAGTCGGACTTTTCGGGCCCATGGTCCTACATCGTCCCCGTCACGCCCGGGCCCCATGCCGACATCGAAGCTAGCGTCAAGTCCATGGCGATGATGGCGAATGGCTATTACGACTTCGACACGATCGGAAAGGTGACGCCCTTCGTAACCGGCGGTCTTGGGATGTCCAAGAACTCAATCGATAGCTGGACCCGGATCAACCCTGATGCGGGGCGGACAACCCGCAGCTTCACTGGCGGCTCTGATACCAGCCTGGCCTGGTCGGCGGGCCTTGGCATGTCCGTCGATGTCGGCCCGATTCTACGCTCGGAAGATGCGAAGCTCGATTGGCATGGCGCTACTTCGACCTTGGATCGGTCAACGGCGGCTCAACCCCATTGCCGGGCAGCGGAGCAGGGGGAGAGCCAGTGACGCCCCTGAACTTTGACGTCACCAGTCAGGTGGTCTCGATTGGTCTGCGGATACCGCTGAACTGAAAGGGATGTGCGGGGCGACGATCAATCTGGTGCCAGCATATACCCCTCGCCCCGCACCGTCTGCAGATAGCGTGGAGACTTCGGATCCTCTTCAATCTTGCGACGCAGCCGGGTGATCTGCACATCCACCGCGCGTTCCTGCGCCACATCTTCGCGGCCCAGATCGCCGACCAACCGCTCTCGGCTGACGGCCACCCCCGGCGCGCCCGAAAACAGCCGCATCAACGCAGCTTCCGTCGCCGTCAGCCGCACCAAAGCCTCGCCCCGCCACAACTCTCCCCGGTCCATGTCATAGCGCACGGCCCCCAGATGCAGCACCTTGGGCACTGGATCCGCCACCTGCACCACCGGCGCACGGCGCAAAATCGCATTGATCCGCAACAGCAATTCCTTCGGCTCAAACGGCTTGACCAGATAATCATCCGCCCCAGCCTCAAACCCCTCAATCCGGTTCGCAGCCTCGCCTTTTGCGGTCAACAACAGGATCGGCGTCTGGATCCGGGGCCGCAGATAACGGGTCAAGGATATGCCATCCTCGCCCGGCATCATCACATCCAGCACGATCAGATCAAACTCCAACCCCGCCAAAACCTTGCGCGCCTGCGCCGCATCCCGCGCGACCGATACTAAAAACCCACTGCGCATCAGGAACTTTTGCAAAAGCCCCCGGATCCGCTCATCATCATCTACCACCAGCAGATGCGCTTCATGTCCTGTCATGCCCCACCCTCTTTCAGGTAGTTGTAGGCCAGCCGCATCTCCGGGTCCATCATCGCCTCCAGCACCTGCCGAAACCCGGCCACAGCCACTGGCCCCGCCGCGCGGTACGCCGCCCGCATCCGCGCCCGCTGCGCATCTGACAAAGACCGCTCCAACTCTGCCCCCGTCTCGGTCAAAAACAAATGCCGCTCGCGCGCATCCTTCTTGCCCTTTTCGCTGCGCACCAAACCATCATCGATCAGCGTCCGCAAAATCCGGTTCAGGCTTTGCTTGGTCACCCCCAAGGTGGTCAGCAAATTCGACACCGTCGTCCCCGGACTGCGATGCACAAAGTGAATCGCCCGGTGATGTGCCCGGCCATAATCCAGCCCCTGCAAAATCCGGTCCGGATCGGCAGTAAAGCCGCGATAGGCAAAGAACATCGCCTCGATGCCCTTCCTCAACTGCTCATCCGTCAAAAACAGCAGGCTCTCGCCCCCGGAACGCTCTACCATCACAGCCTCCATCATCGCGTTGAATTTACGTCAGCCTTGTTGACATTCCAAGCCACAAGACGTAGCAATTCGCCGATTTGGCGCAAGATTATGTCCGGTTCGGACCTATCACGCGCAACATTCGCAAAACCGGAGGGTATGATGACAGGATATGACGATCGTGACGGGTTCATCTGGATGGATGGCAAACTGGTGGATTGGCGCAGCGCCAATGTCCACATCCTGACCCATGCCCTGCACTACGCCTCGTCGGTTTTTGAGGGCGAGCGCTGCTACAACGGCAAGATCTTCAAATCAGACGAACATTCGCAGCGCCTGCGCACCTCGGGCGATCTGCTGGATATGCCGCTGCCCTACACGGTTGAAGAGATCAACGCGGCCAAGGAAGCCACGCTGAAAGCCAACGGCCTGACAGATGCCTATGTCCGCGCGATTGCGTGGCGCGGCGCTGGCCCAGACATGGGCGTTGCCTCTAAAAACAACCCAATCCGCATGGCAGTGGCCTGCTGGACTTGGGGCAATTACTACGGCGACGCCAAGATGAAAGGCGCCAAGCTGGACATCGCGAAATGGAAGCGCCCCAGCCCCGATACCATCCCCCACAACGCCAAGGCCGCCGGTCTTTACATGATCGCCACCATGTCCAAGCACGCCGCCGAGGCAAAGGGCTGCTCTGACGCGATGATGTTCGACTATCGCGGCTATGTGGCCGAGGCGACCGGGGCGAACATCTTCTTCGTCAAGGACGGCGAAGTGCATACCCCCAAGCCCGACGCCTTCCTGAACGGCATCACCCGCCAAACCGTTATCGGCATGCTGAAAGACATGGGCATCAAAGTGCATGAGCGCGTGATCATGCCAGAAGAGCTGGAATCCTTCCAGCAATGCTGGCTGACCGGCACCGCCGCCGAAGTCACCCCCGTGGGCCAGATCGGCACCTATAACTTTGAAGTCGGTGATCTGACCAAGCGCATCTCCAGTGATTACGAAAAACTGGTTCGCGCCTGATCCTAGCCGGACAAAGCAAAAGGCCCCGGATATTCCGGGGCCTTTTTGCGTTTCATCCTGCAGCCCTCTCGGCCAGAACAGTGCTGCGGCCCGCCACCAGATCTTCCAACTCTGCCTCTGCCAAGTCCAGAACCATGCAAGCCTCAGCCCCCGTCGCCAACACTGTCATCCGCAATTGGGTGATCACATCAACCACCTGCTGCAACATCCGCGCCATGCCAAAACTGACGCCCCCTCCGGTCAGCACCACGAACCGCGTGCCCCGGTCAAAGCTGGCCATCCGCGCTTTCAGTGCTTGGACCACCGCGAACACACCCGTGAAATCAGCGGTAATCTCGGTGACCTGACGAACATCAACCAGAATCGGGATCGTCAGGTCAAACTCTGGATGATCCACAAGCGTCAAAAACGCCTGACGGCCATCTTCGGCTGTCATCCGATCCCAAATCACAAGCACGAAAAGCCTGCGTCCCGTAGTTAAGGTCAAAGTAAGCACTTGCGCAGAAAACTCTGAAAAAAGGACTGAGGGCCAATTGCAAAACTAGCGCATACTGCCAAAAGACAAGTCGCCGGGAAAAATGCTGCGTGCCAGCCTCTTAGCTAAAAGAACCCCCGGCCGCCGTTCAGACCGTCCGCCCCCGCGCAATCCGCAAGAACTGCAACAGACGCGTGTTTCCGGCAGCAGCCCGAGGCCTGTGCCAAGTGTCGCGCGACAGGCGCGACAGGCGCAAAAACTGCTTCACCTTTTCGCTGCTTGGGGCATTTCGATGATCCGCCAGATGCTTGCTCATGGGGTCCTCCTTTTGCGAAAGCCAGACCACAACCTTAACACGATTCGCCCGTTGCGGGAAAACCCTTTACCCCCGCAGGCGCGCCACCGCCCAAGCCGCCGCTTCAGCCACCACCGGATCACTGTCCTGCAACAAGGCCTGCGCCATAGGGATCAACGCCGGTATCCCCGAATTGCCCACCGCATACATCACATTGCGCACGAACCGCCCTCGCCCAATCCGCTTGACCGGACTGCCCGAAAACCGCGCCCGGAACGCGGCATCATCCAGCGCCGCCAACTCTGCCAACTCCGGCAAGCCCACGCGCGGCTGATAGCCGATCTCGCGCGCCTCAGCAGCGAATTTGTTCCATGGGCAGACGGCCAGACAATCATCGCAGCCATAGATCCGGTTGCCCATCAGGGCTCGCAACTCCAGATCAACGGGCCCGGAATGTTCGATCGTCAGATAAGAAATACACCGCCGCGCATCCAACTGATAGGGTGCCGGAAACGCTGCCGTAGGGCAAATATCCAAACAGGCCGTGCAAGACCCGCAATGTGATACCTCGGGCGTATCGGCAGGCAAATCCAGTGTGGTGAAAATTGCCCCCAGAAAGAACCAACTGCCCAACTCACGCGACAGCACATTGGTATGCTTGCCCTGCCACCCCAACCCCGCCGCCTGCGCCAATGGCTTTTCCATCACCGGGGCCGTATCAACGAAGACCTTGATCTCGCCCCCGTGGGCATCAATCAACCAACGCCCCACCCGCTTCAGCCGCTTTTTCACCAGATCATGGTAATCGCGCCCTTGGGCGTAACAGCTGACCAGCCCCCGGTCACGCTGCGCCAGCCCCGCCATCGGGTCACTTTCGGGCGAATACACCTCTGCCAGCATCACAACAGACCGCGCCTCTGGCCACAAAGCCGCCGCCGATCCGCGCCAAACTTCGCGTTCTTCCATCCAGCCCATCTGGCCATGCCGCCCGGCCTCAAGATAGGCGCGCAATCGCCCCGCCGCCTCTGGCACTGCATCAGGCCGGCACACCCCCATGCCGGAAAACCCTTCGGCATGGGCCTGTGCGCGCAATAATTCTTTCATTGGCGTGATCGTCCGTCAGAAATCCAGATCGGTATAATGGGCCGAGGGCGGAAACCCCGAAACCTGATCGGCCAAAAGTGCGCGGAAACTGGGCCGCGATTTGATTTTGGCATACCAGTCTTTCAAAACCGCGTGCCGGTTCCAATCCACATCGCTGATATAATCCAGACAAGACAACTGCGCCGCCGCCGTAAGATCGGCCAAGGTCATCTCATTGCCCGCCAGCCAGCGCCGTTGATCCAGCAACCAGGCCATATAATCTAGGTGAAACTTGATCCGGCTGGCCCCCGATTTCACATTCCGCGAATCCGGATAGCCAGCGCCCGTTATTTTCTTGTTCACCCGCTCATACAGCAGTTTCGAGGTGACCTCGGAATGGAATTTGTCATCAAACCACGCACACAGCCGCCGCACCTCATAGCGCGCATCGGCGTCACGCGGCATCAGAACCGGCGTCGGAAACGCCTCTTCCAGATATTCGCAAATCGCCTGACTTTCGCTCAGCGTGCGGTGATCCATCCGCAAGATCGGCACTTTGCCCGCAGGATTGCGGCGCAGGAAATCGGGACTTGGCTCCCAATACCGCTCTTCTACCAGTTCAACCTCGATCTTCTTCTCGGCCAGCGTCAGGCGAACCTTGCGGCAAAACGGCGAAAGCGGAACATGATACAGGCGGTTCATTGGTATGGATCCTTGGCTTGCCCCTACCTAGCCGTGACCGCGTGCAGGATTCAATCCCCGGCGCGGATTAACCTTCAAAACAAGCGGATCTTCCGTCAGCTTTGATGGTTTCTGCGCCCGCCAGAATGGCCCGGGTCCGTTTGCGCAGAAAATCCGTCGGATTGGCGGCATCGCGATCCTTGGGGTTTGGCAACACGGCAGCCAACCTTGCCGCCTGCACATCGCTCAGATCCCGTGCATCGACGCCAAAGTAATGCTGCGCCGCCGCCTGCACGCCAAAGACGCCTTCGTCAAATTCGGCCACGTTCAGATAGACTTCCAGAATGCGCTGCTTTGACCAGATCAGCTCTACCGCCGGGGTCATCCCCGCCTCCATCGCCTTGCGCAGCCAACTGCGACCGTGCCACAGAAACACGTTCTTGGTGACCTGCTGGCTGATGGTTGACGCACCCCGGTTGCCGCCCTGCTCAATCGCCGCCCGGATCGCGGCCATATCAAACCCCCAGTGTTCGCAGAAATTGGCATCCTCTGCCGCCACCGCCGCCAGCGCCATCATGGGTGCGATCTCGTCAAAGCTCACCCAATCCTTTTCAATCCCGCCCAGCCGCCACGCCTCTGACATCTGATACAGATTGATTGGCGGCGGCACGAAACTGAACAGCAGAATCAACAGCGCATAACCCGCCACGATTCCCAGAAAAATCCGCCGCACCCAGCGCATCAGTCGCCGCCAAAGACTGCGCTTTGGCGGCTCTTGCACTTTGCGTTTCCGCGTGCGCGGGGTCTTTTCTTCTGCCTCGGCCATGGGTCAGCTTAGGCCCCGGTTTCTGCCCAAGGTCAACCGCCGCTATTCTGCTGGGATCCGTTCCGGCTCATCGCTTAACGGATGCGTCAGATGCGGCAACATTTCCCTTGGGCAAACCTGCAAGAAATTCGCCCGCTCATTGGGCCAATCATTCAGGATTCGCGCCGCGATCAACGATCCGGTCTCGGCGGCGTGCCGCTCGACCAGCCCGCGCAACTGCGCGTCCCAATGCGTGTGGGCGACGGCGCAGGTCACCAACGATTCCATATTCACGAAATCCTCGGCCACGCCCTCAGGATCATAAAGATAGGCCATACCCCCGGTCATCCCGGCGCCAAAGTTGGCCCCGATCTTCCCCAGAATAACCGCCACGCCCCCGGTCATGTATTCACAGCCGTTCGACCCACAGCCTTCAACCACCACAGACGCGCCCGAGTTACGCACCGCAAACCGCTCTCCGGCCCGACCATTGGCCAGCAACAGGCCATCCGTCGCACCATAAAGCACCGTATTGCCGATGATGGTGTTATCCGCCGCCACCAGCGGGCTGGACATCGGCGGCCGCACCACGATCATGCCCCCCGACAGACCCTTGCCCACATAGTCATTGGCATCGCCCATCACTTCGATCTTCAGCCCGCGCACGGCGAAAGCACCCAAAGACTGCCCACAAGACCCGGCCAGTTTCACCGTCAGATGATCTTGTTGCAGGCTGTTGCGCATCCCGAAGTTCTTGACGATATGGCTGCTTGCCCGCGTGCCAATGGTCCGATGCGTGTTCCTAACGGCATAGGAAAGCTGCATCTTTTCGCCATCCTCAAAGAACCGATGGCCGTCCTTGATGATCTCGGCGTCCAGCGTATCAGGCACCGCATTGCGCGGCTTGGAACGGTCATAGGTGATCTTTTGAACCCCCTCGACCGTGATCAGAAGCGGGTTCAAATCCAGATCATCCAAGTTCGCCGCCCCGCGCGACACCTGCGTCAGCAGATCGGCCCGGCCAATCACCTCATCCAGACTGCGCGCGCCAATCTGCGCCAGAATCTCGCGCACTTCGGTGGCATAGAAGGTGATCAGGTTCACCACCTTATCCGCATTGCCCGTGAACTTGGCCCGCAGCTTTTCATCCTGCGTGCAGACACCCACCGGGCAGGTGTTCGACTGGCACTGCCGCACCATGATGCAGCCCATCGCAATAAGCGCCGCGGTGCCAATCCCGAACTCCTCGGCCCCCATCATTGCCGCCATCACGATATCGCGGCCCGTCCGCAAGCCGCCATCGGTGCGCAACGTCACCCGTTCGCGCAGGTTATTCATCGCCAAAACCTGATGCGCCTCTGTCAGGCCCATCTCCCATGGCAGGCCAGCGTATTTGATACTGGTCGCAGGAGACGCCCCGGTGCCGCCGTTGTGCCCCGAGATCAGGATCACATCGGCCTTGGCCTTGGCGACCCCCGCGGCAATCGTGCCGACGCCCGAACTGGACACCAGCTTGACCGTCACCTTGGCGCGCGGGTTGATCTGCTTAAGGTCATAGATCAGCTGCGCCAGATCCTCGATCGAATAGATATCATGGTGCGGCGGTGGCGAAATCAGCGTCACCCCCGGCGTCGAATGGCGCAGCCGCGCGATCAAGGCCGTGACCTTCATCCCCGGCAACTGCCCGCCCTCGCCGGGCTTGGCCCCTTGCGCCACCTTGATCTCCAGCTCTTCGCAGGCGTTCAGATATTCCGCCGTCACGCCAAAGCGCCCAGAGGCCACCTGCTTGATCTTCGCGCTCGGGTTATCCCCATTCGCCTCTGGCACAAAATGCGCGGGGTCTTCGCCACCTTCGCCAGAATCGCTTTTCGCCCCGATCCGGTTCATCGCCACATTCAGCGTCTTATGCGCCTCGGGCGATAGCGCCCCCAAACTCATCCCCGGCGTCACGAACCGCTTGCGGATCGAGGTGATGCTTTCAACCTCTTCAATCGCCACCGGCTTGCCAAGGCTTTTGATGTCCAGCAAATCGCGGATATGGATCGGCGGATTGGCCCGCATTGCCGCCGTATACTGCTTCCACATGTCATAGCTGGCCCGGTCACAGGCCGATTGCAGCAGATGCATCGTCTGCACTTCCCAAGCGTGCTTTTCGCCCGTTCGCCGCGCCTTGTAGATGCCGCCAATCGGCAGCACATCCGCGCCGCCCAGCCAGCCGCGCGCGTGAACCTCCTCCAGCTTTTGCTCCACCCCATGCAGACCGATGCCCGAGATTCGGCTTTGCATGCCGGGGAAATACTCCGCCACCATCGCGCGGCTCAACCCAACCGCCTCAAAGTTCAACCCGCCACGATAGCTGGAAATCACGCTGATCCCCATCTTCGACATAATCTTCAGCAAACCCGCATCAATCGCATCGCGATACCGCCGCATGGCATCCGTCAGGCTGCCTTCGATCAACCCCCGGTTCAGTCGGTCCGCAATCGAATCCTGCGCCAGATAGGCGTTCACCGTGGTCGCGCCGCAGCCAATCAGCACCGCAAAGTAATGCGCATCAATACACTCTGCCGAGCGCACGTTGATCGAACAGAACGTCCGCAGACCCTTGCGCGTCAGCCCCGAATGCACGGCGCTGGTGGCAAGGATCATCGGCATCCCCACCCGCTCTGGCCCCTGATGCTCATCGGTCAGAACCAACTGCCCTGCGCCAGACCGCACGGCATCTTCAGCCTCCGCGCGGATCCGCTCCAACCCCTGTTGCAGATCGTCCAAGCTGTCGGTCACCGGGAACGTGCAGTCGATAAAGGCGACCTGCTCGCCAAACCGCTCCACCAGAATCTCAAATTCTGAATTGCCCAGAAACGGGCTTTCCAGCAGCAGAATCTCGGTTTGGCTGGAGTTTTCATCCAACACGTTGCGCAAATTGCCAAACCGCGTTTTCAGGCTCATCACCCGGCCTTCGCGCAGGGAATCAATCGGCGGATTGGTCACCTGAGAGAAATTCTGCCGGAAGAAATGGCTCAACGGGCGATACACAGATGACAGCACCGCCGCAGGCGTATCATCGCCCATCGAGGCGATCATTTCCTTACCATCCTCGGCCATTGGCGCCAGAACCTGCTCCAACTCCTCAACGGTAAAGCCCGCCGCAATCTGCCGCTTGCGCAGATCAGCGCCAGAAAACAACGGCTGTTCAGGCACGTCGCGCATGATCGAGTTCAGATCGACAACCTTGGACACCCAGTCGCCATAAGGCTGTGCCGCCGCCAGTTTGTCCTTCATTTCCGTGTCGTGATAAAGTTTGCCATTGACCATATCGACAGCGATCATCTGCCCCGGCCCAAGCGCGCCCTTTTCGCGGATCGTGGTTTCATCCACCGGCACCATCCCGGCTTCTGATCCCGCAATCAACAAGCCATCACCTGTCACCACATAACGCATCGGCCGCAGACCGTTCCGGTCCAAGCCGCCACAAACCCAACGGCCATCGGTCATTGCCAGCGCCGCGGGACCGTCCCATGGCTCGATGACCGAGTTGCAATAGGAATACATATCGGCCCAGGCTTTTGGCATGTTGACCGTTTGCTTTGACCAGGCCTCTGGCACCAACATGGTCTTGGCCATCGGCGCAGACCGGCCAGACCGCACCAGCACCTCAAACACCGCATCCAGCGCACCAGAATCCGAAGTGCCGCCCGGAATGATCGGCTTTATATCCTCTGCCGCCTCGCCAAAGTTGTTGGAGGCCATGCGAATCTCATGGCTGCGCATCCAGTTGGTATTGCCCTTCAGCGTATTGATCTCGCCATTATGCGCCAGCATCCGGAAGGGTTGCGCCAGCCACCACTGCGGGAAGGTGTTGGTGGAATAGCGCTGGTGATAGATCGCAAAGGCGCTCTCAAACCGCTCATCCATCAGATCGGGGTAAAACACCGCGACCTGTTCGGCCAACATCATGCCTTTGTAGATGATCGACCGGCACGACAAAGAACACAGATACATCCCCTGAATCTGGCTCGCCAAGGCCGCCTTTTCGATCCGGCGGCGGATGATATACAGCTCCCGCTCGAACTGCTCGTGATCAATGTCCTTTTCACAGCGGATCAGGATCTGCTCAATCTCGGGCCGTGTCGCATTGGCCTTTTCGCCCAGCACCGACACATCCGTTGGCACATGCCGCCAGCCATAGATGTAATGGCCCATCCGCAGCACTTCGGATTCCACAATTGTGCGGCACCGTTCCTGCGCGCCAAAATCGGTGCGCGGCAAGAACACCTGCCCCACCGCGATCAGCTTGCTCATATCCGGCTCATGCCCGGTCCGCCGCACCACATCATAGAAAAACTTGACCGGGATCTGCACATGAATGCCCGCGCCATCGCCGGTCTTGCCATCCGCGTCGACCGCGCCCCGATGCCAAACCGCCTTCAAGGCGCTGATCCCATGCTCCACCACCTTGCGCGATGGCTTGCCCGAGATCGAAACAACCAAGCCCACGCCGCAAGACGAATGCTCGTCTTCCTCGCGGTAAAGGCCGTTGGCATTCATATAGGCGCGCTTGGCCTCTTCGGCCTTCACCCAGGCGTCATCATAAATGGTCATGGTCGTATCCTTCGACAAACTTGTTCTTTGCTTCGTATTCGGCACGGGTCGCGAGGCGGTGATCACCGGTTAGCTTCACCGATGCCAAGGCCTGATCTGTGTAGATTTCAGACCGCAGCGGCCAGCCAAGGGCCGCGTCAAACAGGCCGGGCATCAATTCGATGGTCACACTGTCAGTATCGCGGAAAAAGATGTGGCTGCCGCAAGCCGGGCAAAACCCACGTTCCGCAAAGGATGAGGATTGAAACACCCGCACCTCGCCCTGAATGCTAACTGCGGATGCCTGCGCATTGAACGCCATGAACACCCCGCCAGACCACCGCTGGCACATCCGGCAATGACAAACGCCCGGTCGCGGATCATGCGCGCCGTCAATGCGGACACTGACCGCCCCGCACAGGCAATGGCCTTCAATAGCTGACATGCATTACCCCCTTTGGTGACACCACCGACATGATCGCATCGCAATCAAACAACGGTTGTTTGGCGGCGAAGCCCGGTTCTCCGGGAAAGATGAACTGTATCGGGCTGCCGTCAATCTCGCGCCACATCCCGTCGCCCAGATCGGTCTGCCCGGGCCCTGCAAAGAACAGCCGCATCTCGCGGTTGATATACTCATTGCCCTTTGCGCGGTTGGTCACGGCCCCGGCCTGATCAACCTCAGTATAGCCAAACTCGGTCACTTCCAGCGCCATGCCGTCAATCGTTGCGGTCTCGCCCGTCAGCCGATCAAAGCCGGTTACAGTGCTGCGGCTGCCATCCGTCCGGCTTAGACCAAAGTCAAAATCATCGCGCCCAGTGGCCAGCAGGTTGCTGAAATTCATCGGGTCAGCCGCGCCCGCATCAACAGTCTGCGTCACCCCCGACCCCGGCTCAAAACTCTCGACCCATACGGCGTCAAAGTTGATCCGGCTTTGAAAGAACAAGCCTTCCTGATCGAAATCCGCCCGCCACTGATCGCCCGGATCATCGCCCGAACAGCGGTAATGGTTCGACACCCGGCAGGCCTTGGCCTGCACGGTCAGGAAAATCTCGCAGCCTTCGGGCGCGTCCCAAGCTCCGGCAAAAGCCGGCACTGGCAGCACCGCCGCGCAAACGGCAAAAACGGAAAATCGCGTCATAGAACCGCTCCTTTAACCGGGCGATCCAGCCCGCTGACATGCTGGCACCCAAAGCTGGGCATCTCTGCGCCAAACCCCAGTTGCCCGGGCAGCGCCAGCGCTTTCAACTGCTTGCGCGTGTCGTTGCCCATCCCTTGGGTCCAGACAATTTCATCCACCGCAAGATCCAGATCGGCGTTGTAAAAAACAGAGCCGCCGCCCGTCATCCGACCCATCGGGGGCGGCATGTCGATATAGGCGTCAGCCTTTATCCGGTGAAAGACGACCCCCGCCCACTCAACCGTCTCGCCCTCATAGACTGTGGTGCCGGCCCCATAAATCGGGCGGCGCATGCCCAACAATCGCAACTCACCCACCATTTCATTGCTCCCTTTTTCCGTCGCGATCACCTCTGCAAAGGTCGACCCCTCCACTGTCATCGTGACCGAGGAATCCACACCCTGATCAACGCCTTCGACAAGATTGTAGTCCGCGTCCAGCGTTGCCACGGCCAGAACGCCCTCTTCATCCACATCTTCGGCGCGATAAGGCTGAAGCCCCGCGCCCGTGCAACGAAAGAGGTTCCACACTTCGCAAATGTCATACTGCGACGTCGCAATCCGCACGCAGCTTGCCGGGCGCACAAACAGATCCGCCGCCGCCGCAACCTGCGGCGCCAGCATCGCAATCCCCATCACCGCCAGTCTCATCATCGAAAGATACCCTAGATTGGTCAGCCCAGTTTTCCCCAGCCAGACGCTTTGCAGCCCCTCATTCCGCCGCCACCGCACCTGTCTGCGCCAGATAGCCCAGAATGGCATCCGCCGCCTCGCGCCCGTCGCGAATGGCCCAGACCACCAGACTTGCGCCGCGCACAATATCGCCCGCCGCATAGACACCGGGCAAGCTGGTGGCATGGCTGCGGAAATCCGCCTTGATGGTGCCCCAACGGGTCACGGCCAATTCCGGCACGCCCCAAAGGGTGGGAATATCCTCTGGCTCAAAGCCCAGCGCCTGAATGACCAGATCGGCGGGCTCACTATAATCAGCGCCCTCGATGATCTCGGGCGATTGCCGCCCGGTCGCATCCGGCGCGCCCAGACTCATCCGCTGCACCATCACGCCGTCCACCTCTACGCCGCCCGAAAAGCCTTTGGGCGCGGTCAGCCAGACAAACTCCACGCCTTCTTCCTCGGCATTCTGCACCTCACGCTGTGAGCCGGGCATATTCGCCCGATCCCGCCGATAGAGGCATTTCACCGACAACGCGCCCTGACGAATGGCCGTGCGGACACAGTCCATCGCCGTGTCGCCGCCGCCAATCACCACCACCCGCTTGCCGCTGGCGTCGAGTTCGCCCGAGTCAAACTCTGGGACCTCATCGCCAAAGCTTTTGCGGTTGCTGGCGGTCAGATAATCCAACGCCCGCACCACACCCTTGGCGCCCACGCCCGGGCATTCAATATCGCGCGCTTTGTAAACGCCGGTGGCAATCAACACCGCATCATGTTGCCCACGGATCGCGTCAAAGGTCAGGTCCGCGCCCACAGTGCAATTCATCACATAGGTCACGCCACCATCGCGCAGCAGATCGTTGCGGCGCATCACCACGTCTTTTTCCAGCTTGAAGCCGGGGATGCCATAGGTCAGCAAGCCGCCTGCGCGGTCATAGCGGTCATAGACGGTCACCTGCACGCCCGCACGCCGCAGCACATCCGCCGCCGCCAAACCGCCGGGGCCCGCCCCAATGATCCCGACCGATTCCACACGTTCGGTATGGGGACGAATGGGCTTTACCCAACCTTCTTCCCACGCCGTATCGGTGATGTATTTCTCAACCGCGCCAATCGTGACCGTGCCATGGCCGGATTTTTCAATCACGCAATTGCCTTCGCACAGCCGATCTTGCGGGCAGATCCGGCCGCAAATCTCGGGGAAAGTATTGGTCGCCTGGCTCAGCTCATACGCCTCTTGCAAACGCCCTTCGGCGGTCAGGCGTAGCCAGTCGGGGATGTTGTTGTGCAAAGGGCAATGCGTCTGGCAATAGGGCACGCCGCATTGGCTACACCGGCTGGCCTGCTCGGCCGCCTTGATCTCTGCATACTCGCGGTAAATCTCGTGGAAATCTTTTCCCCGGACGGATGCGTCACGCTTTTCGGGCATCTCTTTGCCCAAGCTTACGAATTTCAGCATCTTTTGAACGGCCACAGCGGCACCTCCGGTCAAGGAATCTTACAACCGCAGTCCTACTTCCGTTCGAATCCCAATAAAAGTCAGCAAGACTGACCTAAATTCACTTTTACGGACCCCAAATCGCTGATCCGCATCTTTTTTCTGCGAAAAAAGGTCAGCACAGTTTCCGAAAATGCTCAGAACCCCACCAAAAGCGCCACCAACGCAACCGAACCCACAATGATTCGCCACCAGCCAAACAGGGCATAGCCATTGCGGCCTACATAATTCAGCACCCATTTCACCACGAAAACCGCTGTGACAAAGGCCACGGCGAACCCCACCGCAATCTCCCACATCGCGCCGAAATCCAGCACATCGCGGTTCTTGAACAGATCATAGGCCACGGCCGCACCCATCGTCGGCAGGCTTAGCAGAAATGAGAACTCCGCCGCCGCGCGCTTTTCCACACCCAACATCAGCGCGCCAACAATGGTGGCGCCAGATCGCGACACCCCCGGAATCATCGCCACACACTGGCAAAAGCCAATAATCAACGATTTCCCAAACGGCAACGCGGTTGCGTCCATATGCACCGGCTTCGGCGCAATCCGGTCAATCACCAGCAGCACAAATCCGCCCAAAATCAGCATCACCGCGATTAGAATGGGCGTCTCGAACAGCACATCCTTTACAAAATCATGCGCCAAAAGCCCCACGAACACCGCGGGCAAAAATGCCAGAAACACCGAAACTGCTGTCCGCCGCGCCGCCTCCTCATGCCGGGCCCGCATAAACAGCCGCCCCAACATCGTGGCATAAACCGAAGTCAGCGCGAAAATCGCGCCCAGCTGGATCACCACTTCAAAGGTCTTGCCCTTGGACTCAAACCCCAAAAAATGCCCGGCCAGCAACAAATGCCCCGTGGAAGACACCGGAATAAACTCGGTCAGCCCTTCCAGCAAACCAAGCGCAGCAGCCGTCAGCGTATTGTCCAAAGGTCAGCCCTTTTTAAGGTTCTTGGCCGAAGCCTTGATGGCCGCATATTGCCCGGACGGGCGAAACCGCCACAGGTATTCGGGCAAAACGGCATCCATCGCGGTGGGCTGAATGCCCAGATCGACCAAGCCCTTGGCCCCCAGCGCCACCACGTTATCGGTGCCCAGACTGTTCAGCTGATCACGCGTCAGGATCTTGTTCTTGATCAAGCCCAGCGTCACCGCAGACAGCATGTCAAAGCTGAAAGCCATGATTCTCATGACAAACGTTGGCACATTCAGAACCAGCCGCCGGCGCTGAATAACACCCAGCATCTTGTGCATCAAATCGCGAAAGCTGGCGACATCCGGCCCGCCCAGTTCATAAACACCCGGCGCCGCTTGGCCCAATACACCCTTGACCGCAGCCTGCGCCACGTCATCCACATGCACCGGCTGAAACTTGGTTTCCGCCTTCACCACCGGCAGAATCGGGCCCATCTGGGCCATCGCGCCAAAGCGGTTAAAGAACCCGTCTTCCGTGCCAAAAACCACCGAAGGCCGCAGAATCACTGCGGTGGGAAAGGCCGCCAGCACAGCCGCTTCGCCCGCCGCTTTGCTTCGTCCGTACATCGACGTGGCATCCGCAGCAGCCCCGATGGCCGAGATGTGGACCATATGTCCCACCCCCACTTCGGTCGCGATCCGGGCGATCCGCCCCGGCGCTTCAGCTTGCACCGCGTCAAAGTTGTTCTTGCCGCCACGATCAAAGGTGCCCACGCAGTTCACCACCGCATCAGCCCCCTGCAACACAGCCCGCACCGAAGCGTCGTTGCGGATGTTGCAAAACACCGGCTCCACTTGCCCCGGCGTGCCATAGGGCTTGACCTGCAGCGCCTCATTCGGGCGACGACAGGCCACGCGGACGCGCCAGCCCTCTTTCGCCATCCGCCGCGCGATATAGCGGCCAACAAAGCCTGAACCGCCAAGGATCGTGACCAGCTTGCTCATCGAAAGGCTCCCGCGTCTGGGCTGAAAACATTGTGCGTTGAATACCCCCCCCGCGCGATGCCAGCAAGACCAAAGGCCACCACGGCCCCCTGCTGTGATTTTTCGCACCAGCCGCATGGGCCATGTTGACACGGTCAAGCCTCCCCTTTACATCGCCGTTCAACGACCTGCCCAGGTGGTGGAATGGTAGACGCGCTGGCTTCAGGTGCCAGTGTCCGAAAGGACGTGGAGGTTCGAGTCCTCTTCTGGGCACCAATACCTTGCAAGGCCTCCTTCGGGTGGCCTTTCGGTTTTCTAGGGCGGGCGGTTTGGGGCCAGTTTGGTTGACCGCAAGAGGGCTTGGGGCTAATCCGGTTCAGACCCCTTTGAAAAGAGCGCCCCTTGACCATTCATCTGCACCAAAACGATCTGCCCGATGGCCTGAACCTTGGCCCCGTCGTTGCAATTGATACTGAAACCATGGGCCTTGACCCCCGCCGCGATCGGCTGTGCGTGGTGCAGCTGTCGTCAGGTGACGGCGATGCCCATCTGGTGCAGATTGCTCTTAGCCAGACCTCTGCGCCCAATCTGGAACGTTTGTTGACTGATCCGGCCACGCTAAAGCTGTTTCACTTTGGCCGTTTCGATATTGCAGCCCTTAGCCGCGCCTTTGGCGTCACTACAGCCCCGGTCTGGTGCACCAAGATCGCGGCCAAACTGATCCGCACCTTTACCGACCGGCATGGCCTGAAATACCTGCTGTCCGATCTGGTCGGTGTGGATGTGTCAAAGCAACAGCAAACCAGCGATTGGGGTGCTGCCAAACTGACCGAGGCGCAAAAGGAATACGCGGCATCAGACGTGCTTTACCTGCACGCCCTGAAAGCAGCGCTGGAAGAACGGCTGAATCGCGAAAACCGGCTGGAGCTGGCAGAAAAGTGCTTTGCTTTCCTTCCCACCCGGGCAGAAATGGATCTTTTGGGCTGGAACGATCTGAATGACATCTTCCACCACTGATCACCTCTCTGTAGCCCGCCGCGTCATCCGCCGCGAGGCAGAAGCCCTGACCATGCTGGCCGACAGCTTAGGCCACAACTTTGACCGCGCCGTGGGGCTGATTGAACAGGCCACAGGCCGCGTGGTCGTATCCGGCATGGGCAAATCCGGCCATATCGCCAAGAAAATCGCCGCTACCTTTGCCAGCACCGGCACCCCAGCCCAATTCGTCCACCCGGCCGAGGCCAGCCATGGCGATCTGGGCATGGTCACACCCAATGACGTGCTGCTGGTCCTGTCCAACTCGGGCGAGACGCCCGAACTGGCCGATATCGTTGCCCATTCGCGCCGCTTTTCCATCCCGCTGATCGGTATTGCGGGCCGCGAAGGCTCTACCCTTCTGCGCGAATCCGACGTCGCCCTCCTCCTCCCCCCCGCCCCAGAGGCCTGTGAGCAAGGCATCGTCCCCACCACCTCCACCACCATGACGTTGGCCCTTGGCGACGCACTGGCCATCGCTTTGATGGAACACCGCGCCTTTTCCCCGGCACAATTCCGCGTCTTTCACCCTGGCGGCAAACTGGGCGCGAAACTCCTCCACGTCCGTGACCTGATGCACCCTAACCCGCCCCTGATCACCCCTGATACTCCAATGGCCGAAGCCCTGCTGACCATGACCAGCGCCGGTTTCGGCGTGGTTGGCGTGACCGACACCAAGGGCGCGCTGCAAGGCATCGTCACCGACGGCGACCTGCGTCGCCATATGGACGGGTTGCTATCGCTGACGGCGGGCGAAGTGATGACCGCCGCCCCCCGCACCGTGCCCTCAGACGATCTGGCGGTTGAGGCGCTGGCCATCATGAATGACCGCAAGATCACCTGCCTGATGGTCACCGATGGTCCAACGCCCATCGGCATCCTGCATATCCACGATTGCCTGCGCGCTGGCGTGGCCTGACCCGATATGGCACGCTTGGATCTGCATTCGCGTCTGGTGACTTGGCTGAAGGTCGCGCTGCCGCTGGCCGCCCTTGCCATCCTATCCACTCTGTTCCTGCTGGCTGACCGCATCGACCCAACCGATGCCATTCCCTACGCCGATGTCGATGTCGAAGACCTCGCCCGCGATCCCCGCATGTCTTCGCCCACCTATGCGGGGGCCACCTCTGACGGCGCGGGCATCACCCTTTCCGCCACTGAGGCTCGCCCCGCCACCGATGGCAGCAACGCCGCCGCATCCGGTGTGGCCGCGCTTTTGGAAACCCCCGACGGCCAACGCATCGACATTTCCGCCGATCAGGCCGAATTTGATAGCGCGGGCCAAAAGCTGATCCTGACTGGCGGGGTCAAACTGACCACCGCCGCCGGTTACAGCATTGAAACCGATGGCATGCAGGCCGCCCTTGGCCAAACCCGCGTCGAAAGCATCAGCCCCGTGCAGGTCACCGCCCCTTTCGGCCAGTTGGACGCCGGGAATTTCACCCTATCTCAGGACGCAAACGACCCGTCCGCCTATCTTCTGGTTTTCAATAACCGGGTTAAGCTGATATACGATCCCCAGCGGCAAGATCCGTGATTGCAGGCATAAAATGGCATTTTACACGCGCGCATTGATCCTTTCCGCCCTGCTGGGCGCCCTAAGCGGCCCCACCCTCGCGCAAGAGGCCAATATCGCCTTCGGCGGGCTGGCCCAAGACACCACCCTTCCGGTTGAGATTGAGGCCGATAGCCTAAGCGTCGATAACGCCACCGGCAAAGCCGTCTTTGATGGCAACGTGCTGATCGGTCAAGGAAAAATGCGCCTCGCTGCGGGCCGCGTCACCGTCGAATACGGCGCCGATGGCAAATCCATCGCCAATCTGCGCGCCACCGGCGGCGTTACCATCGCCAACCTTGCCGACGCCGCCGAAGCGTCAGAGGCCTTCTACACCATCGACAGCGGCATGATCGTGCTGACCGGTGATGTGCTCTTGACCCAAGGCGCCAGCGCGATGTCGGGCCAAAAACTGACCATCAACCTGAAAACCGGCACCGGCACCATGGAAGGCCGCGTCGCCACCACCTTCGTGCCCGGCGGCAACTAATGACCACGCCCCCGGAACTGACGGTGACCGAAGGCAGCCAAGGCCTGTCCGTGCGCCACCTGCGCAAATCTTACAAAAAACGCACCGTGATCCGCGACTTTTCGCTGGACCTGCACCGGGGCGAAGTGGTTGCGCTGTTGGGCCCCAACGGCTCTGGCAAAACCACCTGCTTTTATTCCATCGCCGGGCTGGTCATGCCCGAAGGCGGCCAAGTCCTGATTGATGGCAAGGATGTAACCCCCCTGCCGATGTATCGCCGCGCACGGCTGGGAATCGGCTACCTGCCACAAGAAGTTTCAATTTTCCGCGGCCTTTCGGTCGAAGACAACATTCTGGCCGTTCTGGAAATCGTTCACAAAGATCGCCACAAACGGCGCGAGCGTCTGGAAGAGCTGCTGAACGAATTCTCCATCACCCACATCCGCCACGCCCCCGCCATGGCCCTGTCTGGCGGAGAGCGGCGCAGGGTGGAAATCGCCCGCTGTCTGGCCGCAGACCCGAAATACCTGCTGCTGGATGAGCCTTTTGCCGGCGTCGATCCCATCGCCGTGGCAGAGATTCGCCATCTGGTGCAGGATCTGAAAAGCCGGGGCATCGGCGTTTTGATCACCGATCACAACGTCCGCGAAACGCTGGATATCGTTGACCGAGCCTATATCTTGCATGACGGCAAGGTTTTGATGTCGGGCACTGCCGAAGAGGTGGTTCGCGATGAGACGGTCCGCCGCGTCTATCTGGGCGAGAACTTTCGCATCATTTGATTTGTCGATCCAATTCAGTTGACAAGGCCCGCCCCCATGTCCCCAAATAGGGGGGATGAGCAAGTTGACGCCCCTGTCTTCAAACTGCTGCGGCTGCATTGACAGCCCCGCAATCTTGCAACCCTGCCCCATACCCCCCATCTTTGAAAAAGGCCAAGGCGGCACGCCTTTCGGAATGAATTCAGCCGCTTAATAAAAAGGAGAGACCATGCGCTATCAGATCAGTGGCAAGCAGATCGACATTGGTGAGGCTCTTCAAACCCATGTGAAATCAGAGATTGGCGAGGTCGTTGAGAAATACGCCCAGCGCCCCACCGAATGCATCGTTGTTTTCTCAAAATCAGCCCATGAATACGTCTGCGAAACCACGCTTCATCTCTCCACCGGGCTGAACGCGCAGGCCAAGGGCCACGCGACCGAGATCTACGCCGCCTTCGAAAGCTGCCGCGAAAAGCTGGACAAGCAGATTCGCCGCTACAAGCGCCGGATTCGCAACTATCACAGCGACCGCAAAGCGCCCGTTGAATTCGGTGGCGGCTCCGCGTATATCCTCGCCGCAACCGAAGAGACGGACGAGGCCGAACAAGACACGCTGCAACCCATCATTATCGCCGAGATGGAAACTAAGATCGCTTCGATCACCGTCGGCGAGGCTGTGATGCAGATGGAACTGGGCGGCCAGAAGATGTTGGTCTTCCGCAATGAAGGGCATGGGGGCGTGAACGTGGTGTACCGTCGTGAAGATGGCAACATCGGCTGGATCGACCCTCGCAACAGCAAGTAAAAGCGGGGCCTTTCAGTCCCGCGGGATCGTTGACCACCTATGGATCTATCAACTTTGGTTCTCCCCGGCGCGGTGCGCGTGGTAGGGCAATTCACATCGAAAAAGCGGCTGTTCCAGGAACTGGCCGAAATCGCTGCGCAGGCCCACGGGCTTTCTGCCGCGACGGTGCTGGATGGCTTGCAAGAGCGTGAAACGTTGGGGCCAACGGGCGTGGGGCATGGCATCGCCTTGCCCCATGCGCGGCTAGAGGATCTGGACCGGATCGTCGCGTTGTTCATCCGGCTGGAAAAGCCGCTGGATTATGACAGCGTTGATCGGCTTCCTGTGGATCTGGTCTTTTGCCTGCTCGCACCCAAGGATTCCGGCGTAGATCACCTGAAAGCGCTGGCTTTGGTCAGCCGCACGATGCGGGACGCTGGCGTCGTGGCAAAGCTGCGCGCAAATAGCGATCCGGCCAAGCTGCATGCGGTCCTGACCGAAATCCGCACTCCGGCTGCGGCCTAATGCGCGACTGAACCTTTTTCGCCACTCAGGGCCACGTGCCAAACCACCATTGCAACCGATAGGATGGCAAAGGCCCAGACCGGTAAGCCGATAAAGCCTGCGGCAAGGAACGTCACCGCCATCACCGGCAGGGCCAGTGACAGCCGCAGCGGCAGGCCATGCGCCAGGTCGCGGATTAACCACAACGCCAGGGCGCCCAGCGCAAGGGCGGCGCCCAGATACTGCGACACATAGGCTTGGGTTGTATGGGCGTAACCCGTCGCCACGTCGATCGACGCCGCGATCGACGCGCCCAACAGGGCCGCGCCCATGAAGACGAAGACATGCCCATAGCCCCAGGCAAAGGTCGTCGCAAAGGACGACCCGCGCGGCAGATGTTCTTCCTCACAGAAATATACCCACCAGACGGAGAACACGATTACCAGCGCTGACACTGACACCAAGGCCGCCTCAGGGTGGGTCTTTTCGCCAAAGAGGGCACCGAAACCATGGGCAATGGAAAGCACCACTTCGCCCAGCGAGATGATCATCAAAAGGCCATAACGCTCGATGATGTGGTGGCGGTGAAAGGGCGTGACCTTGGCCCGCTCGGCAATCGGGGGCACGGACCATTCGACTAGGAAACACAGGCAGCCAGCCGCAAAGAACAGGGCCGAGCCGGGTTCGGTGCCGAGATAGAACAGCGTCCAGCAAATCTGCGCGATGACGATGCCGATGGCATAGCGGTGGGCGGTCTGGCGATACTCAGGGTTATCGCGCGCGGCGCGCAGCCACAGGCAGACCATGCCGAGCCGCATGACCACCCAACCCAGAAGGCCATAGCTGAAGTCCAGCGTCTCGAATATATACCCGGCCCCGCCCGCGAAGATCAGCGCGCCGCCCATGATGACCATAACCAGAATGCGGTAGATCGCATCGTCATTGTCAAAGGCCGAGGCGAACCAAGTGTAGTTGATCCACGCCCACCAGACCGAGAGGAAGAGGAAGATGAACCGGGGCAGTGCCTCCAACCCATGGCCTTCGGCAATCGCGTGATGAAAGCCCGCCGTCACAGCAGCAATGGCGATCACGCTGACCAAATCGAAGAACAGTTCCAGCGTGGTTGACGGGCGGTGCGCCTCATCTGGGTTTCGGGCGCGCATTAAGGAAAGCATATCTGAGGTCCGGAAGTTATACGGGATGACGTTAACGTTAGCCTAGCGGTGCTATGATTTCCACCGGCCAAAACCAAAGCCCATAAAATCTCGGCTGTAGGCGTCTAGGGCGTCGTCTTCCAAAGACGGCTCCCAGATCACCTCCAACGCTTCGGCAGCGGCCTGATCAACCGGCGCGGCGGGGGCGTCTTCAATACCCAACTCTGCCGCTAGAAAGGCCAGACCCTGGCCCATCCGATCTTCACGGATCACCATATCGGGCCCCTGAAATCCTGAAAATCCTTGGATAATCGCCGTTTGGCTGGCCCAATGCGGGGCAACCTTTTGCCCCATCTGCCCAGCGACCGACAGCTTGGCATAGCGCAGAAAGGCGGCAAAGCCTTCGCGCTCCTGCGCCAAATCCACAAAGGGTTGCCCGGCGGGGGGCAGATCTGCCTTCTGGCTGCGGATCAGCAAAGCGCGATGATCGGCCAGTTTTCCCGTCACAATCTGGGTCAGAAACGCCTGATGCGCCCGCAACAACGGGTGCCGGATCACGGTAAAGCTGCGGTGGCCTTCATGCTTTTTTTTCCACTGGCGCAGGGTTTTTTGCACAAACTCGCCCACCAACCCGCCGCGCCCCAGCCGCACCATCCACGCCTGCACATGTGCCTCTGGCCCAGACCGCACCGGCATGAACAACAGCCCCGCCCCCTCAACCGCCACAAATGACGGAATGCCCGGTGGGCGGCGCGGCTCAAAATTGGGCGTGCGCGACAGGTTGAACCGATCAAGCCGGGCCAGCGCCAGCTCCATCTCGGCCGGGTTCACGACCTTGTCGGCAATCTCAGCCGGGTTTTGCTTTTTCAGCGTGTCATCGACAGACTCAAGACGCCCCGGAACGCCAAGCCAAGCGGCCAGGCCGTTCAGAACGGCAAGGTCACCGATATCATCATAATCAATGTAAAACGCCGTCTGCCCCAACGCTTGCAGCCCATGCATCAGCCGGATCTGAAACGCCTGCAACGCCTCCATATGCCGTTCAAAATCCGGCCCATCAAAGCGCGCTTGCCCGGTTTTCAGGTTCTTAGCATTGGTCAGCTTCCATTGCCCCGTCGCCTGCGCGATCTTCCAGCTGACGTAGCTTTCCACCGGATTGCGGGTCAGGATGATCTTGGCGCAGGTTTCATCCTCCAGCAGATCCGACAAAATCCGCGGATCGTGGTCGTGGAAATAGCGAAACCCCGCCATCCCCGGCGTCTTGTCGCGCAGCCGCCGCAGCAGCACGCGCGGGTCTTGTTCGCGCAAGACCAGATCAACGCCGAACATCTCTGTCTGGTCTTTCTTGCCAATGAAATGCGGATTGAACATCTCTCCCAGACAAGAAACCCCGTCCAACGCGTTCAGATTGGCTTCCAGAAAGTTGGAGCCGGTGCGCATTTCGGCAAACAGCACAAAGGATGTGAATTTCGGGGCCAAAGGGTCACTTCACCAAATACAGGCGCGCGCGCCGACCCGAGGCCGAGGGCATATCCGGCCCAGCCGGAAAATCACCCATCAGCACCGGTTGCATGCCTTGATTGCGCAGATTTTGTAGGAACTGACCAAAGCCAAACAGAGCAACCATGCGCGGCACTTCGGTCAACCGGCGCAGGGCGCGCGGGCTGATCTCATCGACGATGCTTTGCAATGGCTCCATCGGGCTTTCGATAAATTCGGCCAACGTCCAGATCCGTACCCGCGCTTTGACATTGGGCGCGCGCAGCACCGTCAGAAACTCGGATTCAATGCGCTGCAATCGCGCGGCTTCGGCACGAATCTCAGAGAAGTTCTGATTCGACTGAAACAACGGGATCGCAAAAGCGCCCGAGATCACCTGAATCTGCGCATTCGGATCGGCGGCAACAAACTTGGCAATCTTTTGATTATCCGCCGGCCCAAATTGCAGGCACTGGCGTTCGCCGCGCGTGTTCCAGATCAGATTGGTCAGAAAGCTGCGTGGATTGTAATCACGCAAAGCGGCCGAGTCGGACATCGCGCCATTATAAATCGTCGCCCCGCCCGCGTATTGCACCCGATCGGCCGCAAACAAATGGCCATGCACCCGCGTGCCGGACACCTTTGACAGCCAGGTGTCAAACCCCTCGAACACATCGGCAAAGCCTTCAAAGATCGAATAGGGCGCGGCGGTTCGGCCCTGTTCCCATTCCTTGTTGGGAAAGCGCGACTGCATATACAGACCCGCACGGCCCGTCGTTCGCCGCTCCACCGCTTTGGCGAACAGCCGGTCGATCTTGCCGGGGTTGGGTTCGGCCTGCGGTTTGGCCCCGGCATCCGGCGATAGGAACGTATCATACAGCTTGTTCGCCTGCGGCCACATCTTGCGCGCCACAAAGCAATCTGACCGCTTCAACAGCTGCAAATGGTCATCATAAAAGATGTGCGGCTTGCCCTGAAAATCAAACTTTGACAGCGTCAGGCTGCGGCTTTCGACATTGGTCGACACCTGCCGCACCAGCGTCTGGAAATAGCTTTCATCCGGGATCCAGACCCTGCGGAAATAGCGGTCATATTCCTCGCGATCCGGGCCATCAAGGATGGCCGAAAGGGTCTGGCGCGTTAGGCACCACCATTGGCTGCCCAGATGCGGCACGATGCCAGAGGGCTTTGGCCGGTTGACGCGCAAGAGGCGCTGCAATTCGACATAGGTGTCAAACAGCCAGCGATGTTTGCGCCAGGAAAACGGAAACCGCAGGGTAAAGCGTTCTGCGTTCAAGCCGCCTATCGTCCAGCCCACATCCGAAGTCGTGACGCTTTCGATGAAATCAGTGCGCGGGCGCTCATCCAGATATCCCCGTAATTCGGCCACCGGCCGCAGTGGCAGGCAGGAGCCGGAGGCCAGAAACACATGCCGCACCTGCGGAAATTCCGCCAGCATCAGGCTGGCGGCGGCTTGCGTGGCCGCAACGATGCCCCAGGTGCCCCATTCACAGGCGTGCCGGGTCGAAAACCGCACATTCTCCAGATCCGCCAGATCGGCGCGCAGCTTTTCCGCCTGCGTGGTTGGCGTGCGCTTGTCGACATGAATCACCACCGGGCAATCACTGCTGGCCCAGTTGCGGGCCACTTGCGCGGCACGGTCCAGTGCCGTGTGGCACAGCATGACAAAGCCCAGCGTCATGCCCAGTTCCCCTTTGACATCAGGCCCAGAATCTCCAGTTGACGCCAGTTGATGTATTTCTCGCTCCATTTGCACCAAAGATCGGGCTGGTCTTTCAGACCCTCCTGATAGGCGCGGTATTCGTGGCTGTTGGCATAGTGTTCGCCCCGCGCCATTTCCTCCTCAGCCTTGACGGCAAAAGTATTGAGGAATTTGGCGTGCAGCAGGCAGCCGCTGGCTTTCTCGCCGCCCCATTCGTCAAACACCAGGTTCAACCCACGCGGCAACAGCATATGGGTGGACGAGACATAGGCATAGCTTTTGTCCCACTTCACCAAGGGGATCTTGTTCAACGCCGGCGATTTCTTCGGCTCTTCCGGAAAGAAGGTCCGCGTGCGCGGCCCGCCTTGCACCCAAAGGTTGCCAAACCCCCAGTTGCGAGAAATCGAATAATTGCCACTGTCAAACCACTGGGCAATGTCGAACGGGTTTTGGCCTTCACGGTAAGGCTGATCCTGAATCGGTCCCTTGGGATACATATCCAGCAACATCGCGGCAAAGGCGCGGATCTGGCTGGAATCCAGCCAATCCGTCAAGGCACGCAACGGCCGGGTTTCGCAGAACGGGTAAATGAAGAATTCATCCACATCCACCGTTAGGCACCAATTGCCATGGCCATAGCGCCGCAACAGATGGGTCAGCCAATCCATGCCGAATCGGGCGCGCTTATAGCTGGACTTGGACGTCCATAGCGACACATCGGGCTGCCGCGCCAGATATTCACGCGTACCATCATCGCTGTCATTATCGACGATCAAAAAGTGATCAACGCCAAGGTCGCGGTAGTATTGCAGGAAATAGGGCAGGCGCACCATCTCGTTGCGCATGCACGAAAACAGCAAAACCGGATCGGGCCGAACCTTGGCCATCCGATTGGCCACAGCCCGCAATTCCCGCCGCCGCAGCAAGGCGCGGGCAAGAAACTGCTTGCGGCGAAGGCGCAGCCGATATGATTTCAACACGCCCAAACTAACACTCGCCTGCTAACGACCGATTCAGCCGCATCCTGCCACAGGGGTCTTGCCAAAGCGTTTCCCGCCTTGCCCCCCGATACGCCAGAATCCGCCATTCAGCCGTCATTGTTTCCCGTTTCGCACCTTTACCGTCAAAATCTAGATTGTTGACCCAAAGAAGTAAACAATTTGCCAGCATTTCCAGCCACAACGGCGCGAAAGTCACATCCACCCGCCGCGAGAGATCAGGCCCATCGATTCCAGCTGCCGCCAACCCGTGTATCGGGTTGAAGCGGGCGTATGCAGATCAGGGTCCGCCAGCAGCCCATCGTAATAGCTGCCAAAGCGTTCAGGATCGGCAAAATGCTGACGCCGGGCCTTTTCCTCTGCCGATTTCGTCAAGATCGTATGCAGGAATTTTGTATGTAAAAGCGCGCCAGAGGTCATCTCTCCACCGCTCTCATCAAAGACCGCGTTCAGCCGGGCGGGCAACAACGTGTGGGTAGAGTTGAAATAAGCATAGCGCCAGTTCCACTTGACCAACGGCACCTTGTTCATCGTCGGCGCGCGGCGCGGATCGTTCGCAAAGAAACTGCGTGCACGCGGCCCGCCCTGAATCCACAGATTGCGCAGCCGGGGCTGGAGTTGCAGGCTGTAATTGCCGCTGTCGAACCATTGCAGAATCTGCAACGGATCGTCCCCGGCGTGGTAATCTTGTTGCGACAGCGGGCCTTGCGGATACATATCCAGCATCATCGCGGCCAGCGCGGGCACCCCCAGCCCATCCAGCCAGCGGGTCAGCGCGGGCAGGGGCCGGGTTTCCCAATGCGGGTAAACCAGCAGCTCATCGGCATCGAGCGTCAGGCACCAATGGCGGCGGCCATAGCGCAGCAGCAGCCAATTCGTCCAATCCAGCCCGAATCTAGATGCCCGATAGCTGGCCTCCGTGCGCCACAGCGACACATCCGGCTGATCTTTCAACAGCGCGGCCGTGCCGTCGTCGCTGCCATTATCCACCACCAGAAAATGCGCAACACCCAGACGGCGGTGATGGTCCAGAAAATAGGGCAGCCGCGCCGCCTCGTTGCGGACAACCAGAACCGCCAGAATATCACCCTTGCAGATTTGCCCGGTGCGGTTGGCAATGCGCCTTAACTCGCGGCGTTTGCGAATGGCACGAGCCAGAAGGATCCGCCGTTTGACCCGCAAGCGATACGCCTGCCAAAGCCTGGCAAGGCTGCGACGTGCCGGGCTTTGGTCTACACTCTGATACGGGAAGTCTGCCCGCATGGGCCTTATTGCGCCGCCTGTCTTTGCACGTGCATGTCAGACAGATAGGCGCCAAACTCTTCGCACAGATCGGGGCGCGACAGGCCGAAGGCCACGGTGGCCTGCAAGAACCCGGCCTTGGATCCGCAATCATAGCGCTGGCCACGGAACCTAAAGCCGTAAACGCCGTCCTTGCCGCCCACTTCTTCGGCAATCGCATCGGTCAGCTGGATTTCCCCACCCGCGCCCTGCTTCATCCGGTTTAGGTTGTTCAACACCTTCGGCGTTAGGATATAGCGGCCAATCACCGCCAGGTTCGAAGGCGCATCTTCGGCCTTCGGCTTTTCAACCATCCCGCCAACCTCAACAATGCTGCCCATGTCATTCTTGACGTCCAGCACACCATAGCTGCTGGCCTTTTCCGGCGGCACTTCCATGGCTGCAACCATATTGCCGCCAGTCTGCGCATAGGCTTCGATCATCTGCTGCAAACAGGGCTTTTCCGCCGCGATCACGTCATCGGGCAGCAAAACGGCAAAAGGCTCATCCCCGATCAGACGGCGGGCACACCAGACGGCATGGCCCAGACCCATCGGGCGGTTCTGCCGGACATAGGCGATCGCGCCCGAGTCCATATTGGTTTCTTTCAGCATCTCCAGCACGTCCCGCTTGCCCTTGCGGCGCAGTTCGCTTTCCAGTTCTGGCGCGTTGTCAAAGTAATCCTCCAGCGCGGATTTCCCGCGCGAGGTTACAAAGATGAATTCCTTGATGCCAGCGGCCCGCGCCTCGTCAATTGCGTATTGGATCAGCGGGCGATCCACCAAAGTCATGATCTCTTTCGGGATCGACTTGGTCGCGGGAAGGAACCGCGTGCCCAGACCTGCGACCGGGAAGACTGCTTTTGTGACCTTCTTGGGCTTCATAACACCACTCGTTTTTTGTTTTCGGCCTCATACAACACGAGGCTACCCTATGACTGTTAACTTTTCAGCACATTCTGTCGGCTTTGGGGCAGCCATAGGGCATTTACGCCTAAAATGCCATTTAATCAGCCGGATGAGCAGGGGAATGTTTACGCATCAGCATCAATAGAGCGTCTTTTCGCGCATCATCGGTTCGATCATCGCCACATCAGGCGGATTGTTGACTTCCCAGAGGTCTTTTCCGAGCGCTTCAACCTCAACACTCAGCACCGGGCGGCCGTTCTCCGAAAAAATGCAGCTGCTCAAGATCTTCCAGCGGAACAATAGGCCAGGACGGATAGGCCATCAAAGCCACAGGCCTATAAGCCTAGACGCCCCCATGGTGAAAAACAGGCGTAGGCTCGTCCGGCCGATGATCATGACCAGTAACGGGAATCACCTCTTTCGAGAAATACAGCCCCCGCTCCCCGGCGCTGAACACCACCGCCCTGCCCCCAACCGGTCTGCCAGCAAGACGGCAACCATCTTGCCATCACAACGCAAAACCGGGGTCGCAATATTGTAAGCGGCAAGAGAACCCCGTGGGTTAATGGCGCCGGGGGGATGTGATAGACCTCGGGCGTTGATCTGATGCCGAGGTTCCCTGTCTATGACCAGTTCTACGCCTATGCCTACGACTAGTGGCTTACAGTTGGTGGAGGCAGTTTTTAGCCAGTTTGACGGTGCGCCTGTTGGTGAGCGGCGTCGATGGTCAGAGGAATTCAAGGCGAAGGCCGTTGCTGCGGCGCTGGAGCCTGGTGTGAATGTTTCTGCGTTGGCACGGCGGTTGGGGATTTCGCCACCGCAACTGTTTGGATGGCGCAAAGCCTTTCTGAATAATCAGAACGTAAGTGCGCCGGCTGGCACGCCTGCCTCTATGGTCGAAATTGCGGTGGGCGCGGTCGTCATCCGGGTCAGCTCCGACCTCTAGGAAGCGGCACTGCGCCGGATTTTGCGGGCGGTGCGCTCGGCATGATGCCAATCGGTGTGAAGGTCTTCTTGGCGGGCCAGCCTGTTGACGCGCCCAAGGGGCCGGACAGCCTACTGTCGCTGGTGCGCGATGCGGGCAGTGATCCGTTCAGCGGTGCGCTGTTTGTGTTCCGGGCAAAACGAGCGGACCGGGTGAAGGTCGTCTGGTGGGTGAGCCATGGTTCGCGCCACTGGTTCAAGCGACCATGGCGCAAGAGCGGCATCTGTCTTTATGCCAAGCGTCTGGAGAAATCCTCGTTCTGCTGGCCGCAGATCGGGGCTGTCCGGGTGCAGCTGAACCACGCTCAGCTCGTGACGCTTCTGGAAGGTCTGGACTGGAAACGGGTTCGCCCTGTAACAGTCAGAGCTCCTGTATTTGCTGGATAATATGGGCGCGACAAGGCGAATCATCGGGGCTTTGGGCGCATATAGGCTTCAGCAAGGATGGGCGCAATGTGCTATCCTTTGATCCATGATGGCACAGAATATCCCCCTTCCCGATGATCTGGACTTGCTGAAGTCCATGGTCCGCGCGATGGCGGAGAAGACGGCCGTTTTGGAGGATGAGAATGCGGCTCTGAAAGCGCGCACCTCGGATGCCCCCGTTTAAAATTTGGCTCGCGGATCCAGCGGCTGCTGCAGATACGGAAGGCATATGACCGTGCTCGGTTTGGCCGCCGCTCGGAGAAACTTGCGGCCGGCGGACCATCAGATGACGCGGAGCCGCAACAGGCCTTCGTCTTCGAGGAAATCGAGACTGGCATTGCGGCGCTGAAGGCGCAGATCGGCAAGGGCCGGGTCTCGGATCAAAAGCGCCCACCCCGGCCCCGCAAGGCTTTGCCGCCTCATCTGGAGCGGGTCGAGGTGGTGCCATGGGGCAACAGACTGGGCCTGATGACCTGCCAGAGAACGCGGGCGAACAGAAGGTGCTGATCGGCGAAGACGGCGAGACCTTGTTCGCCATTGGTTCAAGAACAATGGTCGAGCGAGCGCCTTGATGTCATCCCGGCAAAGTTCCGGGTGATCCGCTGCACGGCAGTGCATGTTTACATGCGCGAGAGGGGTGACGCGACGGCCCAAATACGCGTTCAAAGGGTGGGAAGGCGTCATCCAAGCGGTCGCTCCGGCCCGCATTATCGAAAGCGGCCTGCCGACCGAGGCGCTGTTGGCGCATATTGCCGTTTCGAAATACGCTGATGGCCTGCCGCTCTATCGTCAGGAAGGGATTTATGCCCGTGATCAGGTGGAGATCGACCGGCACCTGATGGCCCGATGGATGGGCAGGGTCGGCTTTGAGCTGAATATCCTGGCCGACCACGTGTTGGGCGAGGTTTTGAAAGGACCGCGCGTCTTTGCGGATGAGACCAGCCTGCCAACCCTCGCCCCAGGAACCGGCACCGTGAAGAAAGCCTGGCTCTGGGCTTACGCCCGCGACGACAGCACTTTTGGCGGGGGCGGCCCGCCCATGGTGGCCTATCGCCTCAACGATAGCCGATCCGGCGATTGCGTGCGTCGGCACCTCCAAGGCTACCGGGGCATCCTGCAGGTAGACGGTTATGCCGCCTACAACACGCTGGTGCGCAAGGGCAGCAATGACGGCCCGCAGCTGGCTGGGTGCTCGGCCCATAGCCGGAGACGGTTCTACGAACTGCACACCTCTGGTGACTCGCAGGTCGCCACCACCACGGTGGAACGGATGGCTGATCTGTGGAAGCTGGAAGCCGAAATCCGCGGGAAAACCCCAGAAGCACGTGCCACTGCCCGTCAGGCTGTCTCGGCACCGATTGTCGCCGAACGTATCCGTCCGGTCTGACTGCCCTGCCTGCGTGATAGAGTGGGTGATAGTGTCCATTATGGATAGTGGACATCTTGAGGTTGGTCATGGGCGGGACGAAGGGTCATAAGAAGCGGCGCTGGTCTGAC
>Ga0209491_10001412_pt1 | contig 47117 bp, 42 predicted proteins | sample BON02_FD_187213 | JGI IMG/M metagenome (GOLD analysis project Ga0209491, IMG submission 187213) | Freshwater microbial communities from Lake Bonney liftoff mats and glacier meltwater in Antarctica - BON-02 (SPAdes) (version 2) | ecosystem: Environmental > Aquatic > Freshwater > Ice > Glacier...
TCGGGTCGGGTCGGGTCGGGTCGGGTCGGGTCGGTGAGGTGCAGGCACAGGACACCCTCACGGTCACCTACGAGCGTGTCGGCGCCGTCACCCGCTGCTCCGATGGCGTGATCGTCGACTTCGACGGGACGGAGAATTCGGACCAGGCCCTGTTCCCCTGTGCTCGCTGCTATCTAGGTATCGACGAGTACGGCAACACGGCGCTGAGCGGTGCGCTGTTCGCCGATGATCGGACTGGTGCCCGGTTTGCGATCGGAGGCCTCGACCAACTGCGCACCGAGAACGTCGACGGCGCCCGATGCGATCGGAGGTGAGACGGCCACTCAGGTGTGGGACGCCTCCCTCGAGGCAGCCGACGGAGAGTTGGTCGAAGTGAGAGAACCTTCGGTGCTGATCGGTCGGGTGGCGCTGTCGGTGATGCTCTCGGCGATGTGGCTGCTGATGGTGGCGTGGGTGGTGCGCAGACTCCTTGCCGCCCAGCGAGTCCTGAACGCCGAACGCCCTGATACTCCGCCAGCGCGCGATGCGGTGTTCTCACCGCCGAGCGACCTCGAGCCAGCGGTCGTGTCGGTCCTGGTCGGTGGTGCCGGACCCGGCGATCGGTCGGCGGTAGCGGCCGTACTGCTCGGGCTGGCCGAGCGTGGTGCCATCGACATCGACGGTACTGATTCGCGGCGCTACACCCTGGCGATTCCTGCAGGCGAGCGTGGCGATGTGTTCGAAGAAGTCGTGCTGTCCGAGCTACGTCCGCAGGGCCAGAAGACCTCGACGGCCACATTGACGAGGCCACCGCTGTGGGGTGCGGGTGGAGCTTCGGTCGAACGGCGTCTCGCGCGCGTTGCGGGTAGTGCGGCACGCGAGGCTCGACTGATACGTGTGACACTGACTGCGTGGTTGCGCGCCAACTCGCAACTTCACGAAGTCGGTGCACCCGGCAGCGCCACGTGGGGTGAACCACTCGTGTACGCCACCGTTCTCGGCGCGGCACCCACTGCGGCCGGATCGCTCGGCACCGGCTGACCCCACCCCGGTGCGAGCGCGCCGCTCGGTGCTGGGTACGGTCGGATCGCTTCGACCACCACCATCGACAAGAGGACAGACACATGGAGATCCAGGGAGTGAAGGCGATCATCATCGGCGGCGCGTCGGGCTTCGCCCGGGCAACCGCAGAACGGATCGTCGCGGGCGGTGGCACGGTGGCGATCCTCGACCGGGAGGAATCTGCCGGCGCCGAGGTCGCCGAGCAACTCGGCGGCACGTGGCACCCGACCAACGTGCTCGACTTCGACGGTATCGCTGTCGTGATCGACGAAGCGGTCGACGCACTCGGTGGACTGCACGTCGCGGTCAACACAGCGGGTGGTGGCAAGGCCGGCCGCACGCTGGGTCGCAGTGGACCGTTCGACCTCGACGACTTCCGCGCCGTGATCGACCTCAACCTGATCGGCACGTTCAACACCAACCGCCTGTGTGCCGCTCACATGGCCACCAACGCCGCGAACGATGACGACGAACGCGGCGTGCTGATCAACACGGCATCGATCGCCGCCTTCGAAGGCCAGATCGGCCAGGTCGCCTACACCGCCGCCAAGGCCGGCATCGCCGGAATGACATTGACGATGGCGCGAGATCTCGGCTCACTCGGCATCCGCGTGAACACGATCGCTCCGAGCCTGTTCGCCACCGGCCTCACCGCCGGTGTCACCGAGGATCGTGCTGCCGGGCTCACCAAGGACGCCGCTTTCCCCAAGCGCCTCGGCCGCCCCGACGAATACGCCCGCCTGGCAATCGCGATCATCGAGAACCCGATGCTCAACGGCGACACCATCCGCCTCGACGCCGGCACCCGCTTCGCCCCCAAGTGACGCCCTCCACCACGTTTGCGTGACACTCTGGGTGGACCGGTCCACTCACAATGCAACGCAAACGTGATGGTGTGCTGGCTCAGTACTCGAGTTGGCCGGCGAGTGATTCGACGGCGTCGATGAACTCGGTCACCATGTCCATCACGACCTGGCCCGCCGACTTCGGCTGGTTCATGGTGCCGACGATCTGGCCGACGAAGTAGCCGGCGAGCTTCTCTGCGCCCGAACCATGCGTGTGCGCCGCACGATTGATCCGGGCCTGCGCCTCGTTGGTGAGGATCGGCTGCAGCGGCATGCCGAGCGGGTCGGGCGTGTCGGCACGGTCCCACTCCTCCGTCCAGGCCGTCTTCAACATGCGTGCGGGCTTCCCGGTCATCGAACGCGACCGGATCGTGTCGGCCGAGGTGGCCGCCAGGAACTTCTGCTTCACGACCGGGTGGGTCTCGGCTTCGTCGGTGGTCAACCACACCGACCCGCACCACACACCCTGTGCGCCGAGCGCCATCGCCGCAGCCATCTGGCGGCCACGCCCGATGCCACCGGCGCCGAGCACAGGGATGTCGACCGCGTCGACGATCTCGGGGATCAGCACCATCGAGCCGATCTCGCCGGTGTGGCCACCAGCCTCGGACCCCTGAGCGATGATCAGATCCACGCCGGCGGCCTGATGACGTTCGGCATGCACCGGGCGTCCGGCGAGTGCACCGATCAGACGGCCTTCCTCCTTCACGCGGTCGATCAGGAACTGCGGCGGCGGGCCGAGAGCGTTGGCGACGAACGCTGTCTTGTACGCCAGCGAGATCTCCAACTGCGGTCCCGCGGCCGCTGCGCTGAACGGGGCGACGCCGTTGTGGCCGCCGGTCGACCGGCCGCCGGAGCGCTCCTCGTCGGCGGGGAACTCCGCCACGTCGTAGCGGCGCAGGATGTCGTCGATGAACTCGCGATGGGTTCCGGGGATCAGGGCCCGGATGTCCTCGAGCTTGTAGCCGCCGTCCTCGTCGCCGGCGTACTTGGCCGGCACGATCAGGTCGACGCCGTACGGCCGGTCGCCGATCTCGTTCTCGATCCACTTGAGGTCGATCTCGAGTTGTTCGGGTGAGTGGGCAACGGCACCCAGCACCCCGAGTCCTCCGGCCTTCGACACGGCGGCCACGACATCGCGGCAATGGCTGAACGCGAAGATCGGGAACTCGATTCCCAGCATCTCGGTGGCGGCGGTCTTCATCGGGTTCTCCTGAACGGTGGGCGGACTCCGTCATTGTTGCCGTGCCGGGCTCTCTGGAGCGAAGCCGCACGCATCTGGCCTACCATTGCGTTGCCGGTGTCCGCCGGTCTCAACAGAAACACAGGAAGTGATATCTCATGTCCGTGACCGACTCGATACACAGATCCGAGCTCGCGGCAAGGGCCAAGGAGATCACCGAGCGCGAGCTGGTGACATACTCCGGGCGAACCCAGGGATCCCAGAAGGCCAGCGAACGAGCCCGCAAGGTGCTCCCCGGCGGTGTGCCTTCCAGTTTCCAGGCGTACGACCCCCATCCGATTGTCGTCGAGCACGCCGCTGGTGCGCACATGACCGACGTCGACGGCAACGAGTACGTCGACTACGACATGGGCTTCGGTGCCCTGTTCGCCGGGCACATGCACCCCGCCGTCCGCAAGGCGGTCGAGGCGCAACTCGACCACGGCACGTTGTACGTCACGCCATGTGAACTCGACGCGGACGTCGCTGAACTCCTCGGTGAGCGCTACGGCTTCCCGATGTGGCGGCCCACCAACTCGGGCACCGAGGCCACCATGGACGCCATCCGCCTCGCCCGCGGCGTCACCAAGCGTGAGAAGCTCGTCAAGGTCGAAGGCGGCTACCACGGCCATCACGACGAGGTGATGATCTCCAACAAGCCGGCGGTCGCTGCGGCCGGTCCGGCCGACGCGCCCTACTCGGTCCCGCAGTCCTCCGGCATCACCCAGGGCACGATCGACGACGTCATCGTGATCCAGTACAACGACGCGCCGGCGCTCGAACGGGTGCTCGCCAGCCGTGAGGTCGCCTGCTTCATCGTCGAGCCGGTCATGGAGAACATCGGCATCGTCCTGCCCGAGCCCGGCTACCTCGAAGCGGTCCGCGAGATCTGCGACAAGTACGGCACGCTGCTGATCTTCGACGAGGTCAAGACCGGTCTCACTGCAGGCTTCGGCGGCGCCACCAAGAAGTTCGGAGTCACGCCCGACCTGGTCACGCTCGCCAAGTCGATCGGTGGCGGGTTCCCCGTCGGTGCGTTCGGTGGCAAGGCCGAGTACATGCACCTCATCACCACCGGTGAAGTGCTGCACCTCGGCACCTACAACGGCAACCCACTCGTGATGGCGGCGGCGAAGGCCACCCTCACCGAGGCCTGTACCCGCGAGAACATCGACGTGGCGATCGCGCTCAACCACCGGCTGGTCGAGGCGTGTCAGAAGATCATCGACGACGCTGGCCTGCCGGCTCACACCGTCGAGTTCGGCGCCAAGGGCTGCATCACGTGGTCGAAGGATCCGGTGCGCAACTACCGCGACTACAAGGCCACCGATTTCGACCTGGCGTTCGCTCAGTGGATGCACGGCATCAACCGGGGCATCCTGCTGCCGCCCGGCCTCGACGAGCAATGGCTGATCTCGGTGATGCACACCGAAGCCGACGCCATGCGCTACGCCGACGTCTTCTCCGAGTTCGTCGACGAACTCATCGCCTGAACGAACGCGAGCATCTCGATTGGGGTCTGACCCCAATCGAGATGTGGACGGTGGGGGAGACTGGGACTGTGGCACTGTTCTGTACCGACACCTTCTTCGATGCCTACGGTGAACGGATCGCCGAGATCGCACCGGATCTCGATGTGATCACGCTCCGACTGGGTGAGGAAGTCTCTCCCGGCGACGTCGAGCGCATCACGATCGCGTTCTTCTCGGACGACGCCTGGCCCGAGCGGGCCGGCGCGTTCTTCAAGGTGGCGCTGTCGGCGACTGGCATCGAATGGTTCCACTCGATGTCGGCGGGCGTCGACAGCCCCGTGTTCTCGACCTTCCTCGAACGTGGCGCCCGGCTGACCACCTCGTCGGGAGCGAGTGCACCACCGATTGCCGGCACGGTGATGATGTATCTGCTCGCGTTGAGTCGGAACCTTCCAGGGCTGTTGCGATCGCAAGCGGCACACGAATGGTCGCCGGCACCGTTCCGTGACCTCGACGCCCAACGGCTCGTCGTGGTTGGTTACGGCCCGATCGGGCAGGAAGTCGTGCGACTCGCCAAGGCATTCCGGATGGATCCCGTCGTGGTTCGGCGAGCGCAGCGCGGTGACGAACTCTGTGAGGTCCGTTCGCTCTCCGAACTCATCGATGCGGTGGGCGACGCCGACGCGGTGGTCGTCGCCCTCCCGTTGGCGCCCGAGACTCGTGGGATCATCAGCGCTGAGGTGATCGAGGCAATGCCGGCGACGGCGGTGTTCGTCAACGTCGGGCGTGGTGAGTTGGTCGATCAGGCTGCACTCGGCGACGCACTCGCATCGGGTCGACTCGCCGGTGCCGGACTCGACGTGTTCGATCCGGAACCGCTCCCGTCCGACTCTGCGTTGTGGGACCTCCCGAACGTGATCATCAGCCCGCACAATTCCGGCGCCAGCGATGGCACCACGCGACGCGTCGCCGAGATCTTCCTCGACAACCTCGCACGGTTCGTCGGCGGTCAGCCGCTGCGCAACGAGGTGATGGGCTAGCCCGTTCGACGAACCGCCAGCACGACGATGTCGTCGGGGCGATCCGGGTGCGGCACCGTTGCCAGAACCGAGCCGACCAGTTCGTCGAGCGGATCGTTGGCGCCGGTCGCCATGACGTCGAGCAGACGTTGGCGTCCCGCCTCGATCGGCTCGAGGTGGTGTTCGATCAGGCCGTCGGTGTAGCACACGAGCGTGTCGCCGATTTCGAGCTGGTGGATGGTGGTGGAGCGTGGGGCGACGATGCCGATCGGCGGGCCCGGCTCGGCGTCGAACCAGTCGTGGCTGCCGTCGCGGTGCACCAGGAGTGGCGGATGGTGCCCGGCCAGCGTGTAGCGAAGCTCGCCAGTCGACGGGTCGAGCCGACCGTAGAACAGCGTGCTCGCGAACGCGTCGGGAGTGTTGCCGGCGTATTCGTCGAGGCACTCCACCACGGCCGCCGGATCGTCGTGGGAGTGGCTCAAACCGGTGAGGGCGTGACGGATCTGGCTCATCGCGATCGCCGCGTCGAGATCGTGGCCGACGGCGTCGCCCACCACGACAGCGATGTCGCCCGTTCGGATCTCGACCACCTCGTACCAATCGCCACCGACGCGCAGTCCGGCCGTGCCTGCTTCGTAAAGTGCACACACCTGGTACCCGTGGAGGTCGGGCGTGGAGGTCGGCAACAGCCCCGCTTGGAGGCGGCGGGCAATCGCCCGTTCATGTTCGGCGAGATCGCGCAGGGCGGCCTGTTCACGACGCTGTTCGGTGACCTCGACAGCAACCACACCGGCGCCGATGATGCCGAGACCTGGTGCGCTGACTGGGTAGAAGCCCTCCTCCCAGATGCGGATTACGCCCGGATGTGCCGGCGTCTCACCGCTGATCTCGATTCCCGACAGCGATTCGCCGTCGTCGAAGACGCGTCGCAGTGCGGGCACAGCCTGCTCTGCCAGATCGGGAACGACGTCGTAGATGCTGCGTCCGATGTGCTCGGCGACCGTGAGCCCGTTGGTCTCGGCGAGGCGGGCGTTGATGTGGCTGAAGCGAAAGTCGCGGTCGATGAAGGCAAAACCCACAGGAGCCTGTTGGAGTAGTGTGTCGAGCAGTGCCGCGAGTCGACTCGATTCGTCGCTGACCCAGGCTCGCTGCAGCGCCGCTCCACACAGCGCGATCGCCGGGTCGACGTCAGCGTCGTCGAGCGCCGTGGTCGGGGTGGTCGGGGTGGTCCACGCCAGCCCGATGGCGGCGCGTACCCGTCCGCCGGGCACCATGATCGGATGGGCGGCCAACGACTGCAGACCCATCCGTTCCGCATCGGTGGCTCCGGACGGGAAGCGTTCGGCGAGCGCCGCCGGATCGGCCGCGTGGACCGACCGTCCGGTCAGCACCGCAGTGCCGAGCGGGGTGGTGTCGTCGAGGACCAGCGTCACCCAACGATCAGCGATGTCCTTGTCCACGTCCGTCGGCAGGAACAAATGCAGCACGTCGCCCTCCGGTGGCACGAATGCGACGTTGCTGAACACCGCACCGACGGTGGGAGCCAAGGCGTTGGCGATTGCGGCGCACACCTCGTCGATGGTGCGTGAGGCGGCGAGCGAGCTGGCAAGCATTCGGAGCGCATCGTTCTGCGCTCGTGCGGCGGCCAACTCGGCGACGAGTGTCCCCCACGATCGCCGGCTCGCGTCGTCGGTGCCGTTCGGGCCACCAGGAGCAGCAGCGGCAACGGGGGCTCCTTCGGGGACGATGAAGCGGACCGTTCCGTCGGCGTCGCGAACCGGTGTGAGCTGGAAGTCGATCGTGACCAGTGAACGCCCCCCGTCGCCGGCCATCACCTCGGCGTCGTAGCGCACGGCAACGCCACCCCGCGCGGTGTCGACGGCGTCTCGCAGTCGTTGCTGTGACTCTTGGGAGTACGACCACCAGTGTGCTTCCCAGAACGGTCGCCCGACCACGTCGCCACGGGTGAGACCGCCGGCGCGCAAGGCGGTCGCGTTCGCTTCGAGCAACGTGCCGTCGGGGCTCAACAAACCGACGAAGTGCCCGATGTTGTCGAGTACGGCGAGCGCCTCCTGTGGGCCGACGAAGCCCATCGGGTCAGGGGTCACAGCGTGACAGTAGCGCGTGTTGGTCGAGCGACGGTCTGGTTCAGCGAGCGGTGATCTCCACGAGGTGGGCATCGATGCCGAAGCTGCGAGCGGCATCGACGTTGCACTGCGAGTCGTCGAAGAAGACGAGATCGTCGCGTCCCTGCAGTGCGGCGAACGCCGCCGCCGACGGCTTGGCCGCTGCGAGAACGTCCGATACCAGGATCCGCTCGAAGCGGTCTGCCACACCGAAACGTTCGAGTCGTGGCAACAGCCAAGCAGTGCGGTGGTTCGACAGCAGCCACATCGGCCCGTCGTGTCCGATGACGAAATCGAACCATGGCCCGGGGCGGTATCGGGCTTCGAGGTCGTCACGCAGTTCGACCGCATCGAGACCCGGCGCAATGGCTTCCCACATCTCGGCGTCGGTGATCGCTCCCTCCCAGAACGGCAACCGCCAGCGCTCACGCCACCGTCGGATCAGCTCATCACCGCCGATGCCGACGCGCTCGCCGATCTCGCGCAGGAATCCGGGGAGCGGATTGTTGAAGACGACGCCGTGCACGTCGAGCACCACGACGCCACCGTCGGGCAGCGCGCTGAGGTCTGGTCCACGTGCGGTCACGACGTGATCGTGCCGTCGTCGTCGAGCCGTCGCACGATCTCGTCGACGATGTCCTGGGTGAGGTCGCCGTCATCTGCGCCGTCGACGATGGGTACGCCGGTGCTGAGCGCCTCGTCCTGAAGTCGTTGCTGGATGGCCCGGATCCGGTCGAAATTGGTGAGGTGTCGATCACCACGCCGCTGGGGTTCGCTGGTCGCCCGACGGCGTAGCAGGTCCTCGTGGCGTTCGGCCCCAGCCTGCACGATCAAGCGCTCGATGACGATCGGAGCAGCGGGATGATCGGCCAGTGCTCGTGTCGTGGCGCCGGGGATGGCGTGGACCCCTTCGATGATGACCGACCGGTGTTCGTCGGCGAGCCGGTCGGCAACGGCGACGGCGGCTGCGCCGACGGCATCGCATTGGAGCAGGAATCCAGCGAACGGTTCGGCGGCGTCGGGTTCGATGATCTCGAACGTCGAGCGGTGCAGCTCGGGCAGGACGTCGTCGGGCACCACGGTGCGCAGCACGTCGCGGATGGCATCGGTGGTGACGACTCGGGGGATGTTGAGCCGTACTGCGAGGTGCGTCGCGAGTGTGCTCTTGCCAGTGCCCGCTGCACCGCCGAGCACGATCGCGATCGGCCGGCCCGACCGCTTCGCTCGCCGCCACGCCGTCCACCGATCAGCGATCTCTGGGTCCATGGCCTCGGTGAGCAACAGATCGTGGGTGAGTTCGACGAGCTGCTCGGCATCGAGTTCGCGCATGCCCCGCGCGAGCAAGCGCTGTTGCACCACCGACGCCAGGCGGTAGGCCTCTTCGGTGGGGACGCCGGTGGCGAGCAGACTTGTCGCCATGATGCCGCGCGAGAAAGGCAGGCGGTTGTGACTGCGGTCGTGCACCGTGATGTCCGGTTCGGAGCGCGCAGAGCCCGAACTCGTTGTCGGACCCATGTGCTCAGGCGGCGATCGGCTCCGCGTGGGTGCGGAGCTTTGCGATTGCTCGCTCGACGCGACGGCGCACCGCTTGCGGGGTGACGCCGAGTTCCTCGGCGATGACGGCGAACGTCGCCGGCTCGTGACCGCGCAGCCCGAAGCGGGCGGCGACAGCGAATGCACTGGTCTCGTCGAGGTGTTCGAGCAGTGCGTCGATCTGCTGGCGCGCAACGCGGCGTTCGGCGGCCTCGTCGGGGCCCTCTTCGCTACTGGCCACGAGTGTGCCGAGGGTGTCGGGGCCGTCGCCGATGGGACGGTCCATCGATTCGAGCTGGCTGAGCATGTCGATCATGGCGAGTTCGTCGTCGAGCCGCACACCTGTCGCGGTGCTGGCGGCAATGGCGGTGCGAAGCTCGCGCGTGCGATGCCCAGGGATACGGATGGTGGTGGCTGACGCTTCGAGGCCTCGTTGGATCGACTGGCGAATCCACCAGGTGGCGTAGGTCGAGAACTTGTAGCCGCGCCGCCAGTCGAACTTCTCGACCGCCTTCTCGAGGCCGATCATGCCGTCTTGCACGATGTCATCTCGGTCGAGGTGCATCGGCACGCTGAACCGGTTGGCGATGCTCTGCACCAGGCGAACATTGGCCTCGATGAAGTGGTGCCGTGCCCGTTCGCCTTCGGCGACCAGCTCGGTGTCGCCTTCGGCGACCAGCTCGGTGTCGCCGTCGAGCGCAGCCCCGTCGTCGAGACGTCGGCGGGCGACTCGTCCTGTTTCGATCGCCTGGGCGAGCCATCGCTCGTCGGCAGCGGTGAGAAGTGCTCGGTGGTCGCGACGGACGCGGCGAGCGCCCGTGGGTCGATCAGTGGAGGTGTGGGCGGGCGCGGCGATGTCGGCGTCAGACATGCACCGATCTTAAAACACCTTTTTCAAAAGGTCAATGTTGTGATGCAAATAAATCGAGCCGTATCATCCGGGTCTGTTGATCTGGTTCCTGCTCGCTCTGCACGCGATTTTCGCCGTGGTGTTGTCGGTCCTCGGAGGCCGTCTCGGTCGCCGAGCGCTCTGGGTCGCGGCCACCCCGATGGCAGCGACAGCGGTGTGGTCGGCCACCCTGCTGGGCTCGAACGACGTGGTCACCGCCGGGTTCCAATGGATCCCCGGTCTCGACGTCGCGATCGAATTCCGGGTCGACGCGATGGGCGCGCTGCTGTCGGTGTTGGTGTCGGGCGTCGGCGCCCTGGTGTGTGTGTACGCAATCGGTTACTTTTCGGCTGGTGCAGCGAGCATGGGTCGCTTCGCCGCCACCCTCCTCGCCTTTTCCACCGCCATGGTCGGCCTGGTGTGGGCCGACTCGGTGTGGACGCTGTTCATCTTCTGGGAACTCACCTCGATCACCTCGTTCCTCCTGGTGGGCTTCAAGCACGCCGACCCGGTCGCCCGGCTCGCCGCTCGCCGCGCCCTGGTCGTCACCGCTGCTGGTGGCGTGTCGCTGCTCGCCGGCTTCGTGCTGTTCGTGGACGCTGCGGGCACCGCTCGACTCAGCGAGATCGCCCCGATCACGGGCTCGACCGCCAACGCTGCAGCAATCCTGATCCTCGTCGCTGCCGCCACCAAGTCGGCGCAGTTCCCGTTCCACGTCTGGCTTCCCGGGGCGATGGCGGCCCCCACACCCGTCAGCGCCTACCTGCACTCGGCGACCATGGTGAAAGCGGGCGTCATCCTCGTCGCCGTCATCGCGCCGGCCTTCCAGGACACTGACGTGTGGAAGCCGCTCGGGTTGACGTTCGGCCTCGTCACGATGATGTGGGGAGCAATCGGAGCGCTCCGCCACGTCGACGCCAAGCTGATCCTCGCGTGGAGCACCTTGTCGCAGCTCGGTCTGCTGTTCACTCTCCTGGCCCTCGGCACCCCGAAGGCGACGTTCGCCGCCATCTCGATCCTCGTCGCCCACGCGATCTTCAAGGCAGCACTCTTCATGGTCGTCGGCGAGGTCGATGTGCGTACGGGAACCCGCAACATCAACGAGCTGTCGGGCTTGTGGCGTGCGATGCCGGTGACGTTCGCGGTCGCCGTGATCTCCGGTGCCTCGATGGCGGGCATCCCGCCGCTGCTCGGCTTCCCCACCAAGGAGGCCTCGATCGAGGCGTCGCTGGGATTGTCGGGTGCCGAGTTCTGGATCGTCGGCGGACTGATCATCGTCGGCTCGGTGTTCACGGTCGCCTATACGACCCGCCTGCTGATCGGCATGTTCGGTTCCACCGAACCGATGCCGAACCGCGAGATCGCCCCGCACCGGCCAGCGATGTCGACACCGGAAGTTCTGCTCGCTGCTGCAACCGTGATCGGTTTCGTGGTGCTCGGTTGGGTGACAGGCGTCGTCCGTCCAGCCGTGGTCACCGTGGCTCCCAAGGCCGAGGTGTACTCGCTGCTGCGCTGGCCAGGGCTCACCGATGCCTTCATCACCTCGATGGTGGTCGTGTCGTTCGGTCTGCTGATCGGCGCGATGCTCGCCCGCCGTCACGTGGCCAACGGCCCGGCCGCCCGTGGGGCGGCGAATACCGACTGGATCATCGATGGCGTCGGCCGTCTCGCCCGTCAGGTGGCCGCACGGGTCCAGCACGGCTCACTGCCGCTGTACTTGGCGACGACCGTGGTGGTCGTGTGCGCTGCGGCGGTGCCGTTGGCCACCCAGATCGACCCCGACACGCTCTACTGGTGGGACAACCCGGCCGAGGCGGTGCTGGTGGTGATGGTGGTCGCTGCAGCGATCGCAGCCACACGGGTGTCGTCGCGTCTGGGCGCTGCGCTCGTCCTCGGTGCCGTGGGCTTCAGCGTCGCCGGCCTCTTCGTCGCGCTCGGCGCACCCGACCTCGTGCTCACCCAGCTGTTGGTCGAAACCGTCGTGGTGGTCGGGTTCGTCGTCGGGCTCGGCCGTCTCGCCACCAAGTTTCCCACACCGACGCGGCTCTGGACCGCTGGACGCCTGGTGATCGCCGGAGCGATGGGCACCGCAGTTGCAGTGGCGCTGGCGGGCAGTGCCGGCAACCCGGTGGGTGACGCACCGATCCGCGAGCTCGCCGAGACCGCCCAACGCGACGGTGGCGGCAAGAACGTGGTCAACGTGATCCTCACCGACACCCGCGCGCTCGACACGTTCGGCGAAGTGATCGTGCTCGTGGTGGTGGCCGTCGGGATCTTGACCCTCAGCACCAAACGAGGCAGCACTCGGTCGACGTCCGCTGCTTCGGCGCCTGAGCCTGATCCGGGTCCCGTGCCGGCCAGGGCCACGGCATTCGACGAGGCGGCGCAATGATTGCCCGCACCTCGCCGATCGTGGCGCTCGCCGTTCGCGCCGTGACTCCCATCGCGCTCGTGGTGGCCGCTTACGCGTTGTTCGCCGGCCACAATCGTCCTGGTGGTGGCTTCGCCGCCGGCCTGGTGCTGGGCGCCATCATCGTGCTGCGGGTACTCGCTGGGCTCCAGCAGCCGCGTTTCGCGTTGGTCTGGTTGTCGATCGGCGGCGTGATCGTCGGTCTCGTTTCGATTGCACCGCTGCTGTGGGGCGAGCCGCTACTCGACCAGGTGGTCGTCTCCTGGGATGTCCCGTTGCTCGGCACGGTCAAGTCGGGCTCAGCGCTGATCTTCGATCTCGGCGTCGTCGCGATCGTCGTTGGATTGATCATCTCGTTGCTCGATGGCCTCGACGCCACCTCGCTCGTCGGTGATGTTCGGACCCGCCTCGTCAGCCGGCGGCCGATCGACGTCGCCACGCCCGACGACCGGGAGACGACGACATGAGCATCGCCATGATCTTCGCCGTCGCTGGTCTGGTCGCCGCAGGCACGTTTCTCGTCAGCTCGCGCTCCTTGAGTCGGATCGTGCTCGGCTTCGGGATGCTCGGCCACGCCGCCGTGCTCGCACTGCTGGCAGCCGGCGGACCCGCCGGCTCGCCACCCATCGTCGACGGCGAACCGGCGCCCGACATGGCCAACCCGTTGCCGCAGGCACTTTCGCTCACCGCGATCGTGATCTCGTTCGGCCTGACGCTGTTCGTGTTGGCGCTCGCCCGCCGGCAACAGATGCTCACCGGTGACGACCTCGTGGAGGACGACGTCGAGGACCGTCGCATCGCGACCACCGAGGAAGCTCGCGAAGCTGCTCTCGACGAAACCCGCGCACTCGAAGCCTTGCACGACAACCCGGAGGTCGGATCGTGAACGCCGTGGTCGCGCTGTGTGTTGCGCTGCCGTTGCTCGCGTCGGCGTTGGTGCTCGGTGTGCGTCGGATGGCGAAGGTCCGCGACGTGATCACGGTCGCGACCATGGCCGCGGTCACCGCGATGGCGGCGGTCCTGCTCGCCGATGTCGACCGCAACGGCACGGTGGTGCTGCGAGTCGGCGATTGGGCGCCCGACCTCGGCATCGTGTTGGTGGCCGACATGTTCGCTGCGCTGATCCTGCTGGTCGCGTCAGCGACCATCTTCGTCGTGGAGCTGTTCGCCATCGGGCAACGCCGCACCCCGGCCGGCGCCGACTCGACGGTGGTCAGTCCGATCCTGCTGGTACTCGCCGGCGGCGTGAGCCTGGCGATCCTGACCGGCGACCTCTTCACCCTGTTCGTCGCCTTCGAGCTGATCCTGGTCGCCAGCTATGTGCTGCTCACTCACCAGGGCCGAGAGGCCCAGGTGCGTTCCGGTATGACCTACGTGGTCATCAATCTGTTCGCCTCGACGCTGTTCCTGTTCGGCGTCGCCATCGTCTACTCGGCGACGGGCACCGTCAACATGGCGTTGCTCGCCGAGCGCATCCCCGAACTCCCCGAAGCCACCCAGGTCGGTATCGGGTTGTGGTTCCTGATCGTGTTCGGCACGAAGGCGGCGATCTTCCCGCTCTTCTCGTGGCTGCCCGACAGCTATCCGACAGCTCCCACCTCCATCACCGCGGTGTTCGCCGGGCTGCTCACCAAGATCGGCGTGTACGTCCTCATCCGGTTCTTCACGCTGATGGAACTCGACGAGCTCGGCACGCTGCTGTTGGTGATCGCCGGTTTCACGATGATCGTCGGCGTGGCCGGTGCATTGGCGCAAGACGACGTCAAGCGCATCTTGTCGTTCCACGTCGTGAGCCAGATCGGCTACATGATCATGGGCCTCGGCCTGTTCACCGTGGCCGGCGTCGCTGGTGCCGTGCTGTTCCTCATCCACCAGATCCCTGTGAAGACCGTGATGTTCCTCGCGGGCGGGTTGATCGAAGACGACCAGGGCACGTCGGCGCTCAAGAAGGTCGGCGGGCTCGCCGCCAGCAAGCCGGTGATCGCCGTGCTGTTCGCGCTGCCCGCACTGAGCCTTGCCGGTATCCCACCCTTCTCCGGTTTCGTCGCCAAGCTGGCGCTCGTCGATGCTGGCATCGCGTCGGGTGCGTACGTCATCGTGGCCGTGTCGCTGCTCGGCTCGATCCTGACGCTGCTGTCGATGACCAAGATCTGGCTCGGCGCATTCTGGGGTGAGGCCACGCCGTCGGCCGTGCCCGCATCGAGTCGGCGATCGGTTTTGATCATGCAGTCCGCCGCCGGTGTCGCCGTGGCGGGCACCATCGCGATCGCGGTCGTTGCCGGGCCGCTGTGGCGCATGAGCGAGCAGGTGGCCGGCGACCTGCTGGAACGAACCCCGTACATCTCCGACGTGTTGGGCGACGCGGTACTTGGAGACGTGGTCGACTGATGAACTCCACCATGAACCGCTCCTCGTGGGTGTCGTCGCTGCGTGTCGACGTCCGGTCGTTGCTGACACCGCGGCGTCTCGCCACACTCGCCCTGCTCGTGATCGCCTGGTGTGCGCTGTGGGGCTCGGTATCGGTCGCCAACGTCCTGTCCGGAACGCTGATCGCTGTTGCTGCCACGCTGTTCTCGGGTGTCGACCGCACCACCGGCGGATTGCGCATTGTTCCGCTGCTGCATTTCGTGTGGCTCGTGGCCGTCGACCTCGTCGTGTCGACGGCATCGGTCGCATGGGAGATCCTGACCCCGACCGACTACACCGACGAAGCGATCATCGCCGTCGACACCGACATCGGGTCGAGGTCGCACTTCTTGATGCTGGTGGTGGCGATCACCGTCACCCCGGGCACCGCTGTCATCGACAGCGACAGCGACACCGGCCGGCTGTATCTGCACCTCTTGCACGCAGAAAAGGCTCCGGAGATCGAGCAGCACGTTCGGCATCTCGCCGAACTCGCCTGCCGAGCCCTGCCCGTGAACGAGGAGGTCGCATCGTGACAGCCGAGGTTGCACCGTGATCGCCGACATCGCCGTCGGCATCTTCCTGCTTGCCGGGATCCTGGCGGGAATCCGTCTGGTGCGCGGCCCGACGCTCGCCGACCGGGTGATCTCGCTCGACGCTGCACTCGTGGCGCTGATGGGCGCGATCGGTACACGGGTGGCCGAGACCGGGAACACGCTGTACATCGGTGTGCTCGTGGTGATCGCCATCGTCGCGTTCACCGCCACCGTGGCACTCAGTCGATTCATCGAAACGGCGGGTCGGCCGTGAACGTCGTGTCGTCGGCGTTCATCCTGCTCGGTGCGTTCGTCGCGCTCCTCGCCGGGATCGGGCTGCTCACGTTCAACACCCCGTACGCCCGGTTCCATGCCGCTGGAAAGGCGAGCCCGATCGCCTTCCTGCTCGTTGCGATCGGTGCTGGGATCGAGGTGGGTGCCAGGGGTGCCGCCGAGCTGGCGATCGTTGCCGCTGCACTGTTGCTCACCCTGCCGGCGAGCACCCACCTGCTGTTCCGGGCTACGTATCGAACCACCGTGTCGGAGCACTTCCTCACGGACGAACTGGCAGCGGCCGAGCGTGAGCTCGCCGAACACGATGCCCGCATCGGTGCAGAACCCACGGGAGATGACGGTGGCGACGAGAGTTGAGCAGCATGCAGACGTCAGGGTCGAAAAGAACCCCGGGCAACAGGTGTCTTCGAATACCTATGATCTGCATGTGACGTTGATCGAACCGAAGCCGGATCTGCCGTCGTGGACGTTCCTCACGAACCACGCCCATGTGATGGTGGCACTCAGCCGCGACCCCGATCTGCGTCAGCGTGATCTCAGCTACGTGGTCGGCATCACACCAGGCGCAGTGCAGCGAATCCTCGACGATCTCGAGCATGCCGGGTACCTCCGGCGGCAGAAGGTCGGTCGTCGAAATCACTACGACATCATCGACCGCATCCCGATGCGCCACCCGCTCGAAGGCCAGCACACCGTCGGCGAACTGCTCGACATGCTCCAGAATTGATCGCGATAGCGTCCCGCATCGATCGCGCTGACGCAGGAGCCGAGTGATCGAGATTCTTGCGTGGATCGGGGCGGTTGTCGGTGTGGTCGTCGCGCTGGCGCCCGGTGCGTGGCTGACACTGCTCGCCACGTCGTTCCGGGTCCAGCCAGGCAACGTGGTCCTGCTGCTGAAGTAGGGCAGGGCAACCGCCAGAGTGCTCGGTCGGCGCCGGCACTTCATCCAACCGTGGCGCAAGGTTCTGGTGCAGGTGTGTCCCGGACGCCAACTCGCGCTCGTCGCCGGGCTCGAGAGCGGCGTCCCGTTGCGCTATCGGCAGCTCGAGTCGAGGCGGGAGATGATCCGGCGAGGAGACGGTGGCCAGATGGTCCCCGCAGCGCTGGCAGCGTTGCTCGTGTCCGGTTCGCCGACCGATGGCGCAAGTTGGCAGGGATGCGACGCCGGCGAGGCTGCGCCGTCGACGGACGAAACGCCGTGAGCGCGTCGCCCTGGTCCGATTCGTCTGGGGACGCACGCTCGCGAGGTCGTCGCCATGGTCAGGTCCGCCCGCCACCCGGCAGACCCCCTCGACGAACTCCGGGGCAGCGGTCCAATCCGGACGATCGCCGTCTGGACCATCGCAGTCGTCCGGGGACGCGGAGAACCAGCCGACTCATCGAGGTGTTGGCCGTCGTGCTGCTCGGCGTCGCGAGCGTTGGATCGCTGTTGCAGGACGAGGAGCACCTCGCCGACCTGTTCGCCGAATCGAACGCCGGCGACGCGGCAGCTCTCGAAGGGGCGACGCTCAGCGATGAGGCGGGCAACAACGCCGACGGGTATGTCAGCATGACGTTGTTCTTCGCAATGGCGCTCTTCTTCGCCGGTATCACGGCGTCGTTCAGCAGTCGTCTGGCGCGGATCATGCTGTTGTCCGCGGCCGGCATCACCATCGTCGTCGCCAGCGTTCTTCTGGCCACGTACCCGATCGACTGAGCGCCAGTGGTGCCTTTCGGTCCGGGGCATGATCGAGCAGGATCGTGGTGCGCTCGACGCAGCGGTCGAGGCGATATCGAGAACGTGTGCTGCGGAGGCGGTGTCGAGGTTCGCGTTGGGTTCATAGAGCACCATCACGTCGGCGCTCGTCGAGAACCAGCACCGCATCGGAGGGCAGTTGCAGCGCGAACGCGCAGGGCTCCACTACGCCCGTCGACAACGTCAGGCCACACGGGACGGGAATCGATCACCGTTCGATCCCTTCACGAGCCAATGATCTGGGGCTGACAACGAGTTGTCCCACTCGCTGGTCGAGCGGTGGGCGAAGTAGGACATGTGCCGCCAGAACGAGCTGTTGCTCCCGCCGCCGTCGCCATCTCGATACTGGACGAGGAAGTGGTGGAAAAATCCCCAGACGAACACGCCGTGAAGCGAGTGACCTGGCACGCTGGGGCGATGGCTTCGACGGCGGACCAATCGGGAATGACCACCTATGACCTGGTGATCGTGGGTGGCTCCGCCGGCGGGCTCTCCGTGGCGATCTCCTCCCTGCGTTCCGGTCTCGACCGGGTACGAATCATCGAGTCGGACAATGAAGTCGCGTTCCCTGACCTCGTCGGCCCGAACCAACTCGACGTCGGCTTCGGGGAAACCGTCACGACCGTCGACGTCTCGCCCACCGACGGCGCTGGTGTCGGTGCACTCGTCGTCGAGACGAACCGGATGCGGTATCGCACTCGTGCGGTGCTTGTCGCCGATCGTCATCTCGATGAGAGTTGGACGCCGAACATCCCCTTGCCGCAGAGCGAACGGATCCACGACGGGCCGTTCGACCCCGGAACCGATCACGATGTGTTGGTCGTCGGCTCGTCGGATCACGCAGTGGAACTCACCGCTCGATACGCGGTCGGGGGCAACCGTGTCGTGCTGGCTGCGACCGGGATGGATCCGACGAAGCTGTCACCCGCCGGCGAGAGCGTGTTGCGACATCTCGAACGCGAACGCCAGGCAACGTTGCTGTATCGCTCGACCCCGCAGCACATCTCGCTGGTCGACGGGTTCCCGATGGCCGACTTCGGCGACCGTCGAACGCCCGATCTGCAGTTCGATCACGTCGTGTACGCATCCCCGCGGAGCACATTCCTTCCAGCCGACGTCGGGGTCACGGACGCGGCGCTGGCGTCGGGTTGCGTCTGGTTCATCGGTGAGCCCGGGGAGGCCAAGCCCGCGACGACCGCACCGGGATGGCAGATCGGGGTTGCGATGGCCGAGGCGTGTTTTCCCGAACTCGATGTCGCTCCCCGATCATCGCCGCTCGAGCGGCGGACCAAGCACATCGGAGCGATCAACGAACTGCGCGCCGAGCTCTACAACGCCACGATCACCCATTTCGAGCCGACGCACTCCGATCTGTGGGTCCTGCGCGTCAAACCCGACGAGGGTGACACGTCGTACATTCCTGGACAATACGCATCACTCGGCCTCGGCTACTGGGAGGAACGGATCGACGCCGCCGACGATCCGGAGGCGGAGAAGCGGTGGGACAAGTTGATCCGCCGGTCGTACTCGATCTCGAGCAGGATTTTCGACGAGTACGGCTACCTGACTGACGAGAACGGTCTGGACGAGTTGGAGTTCTACATCGTCCTCGTGCCGCCGACCGAGGAGAACACCCCTGCGCTCACCCCTCGCCTCGCGCTGAAGAGAGTCGGTGACCGGATCTATCTCGGCCCGAAGGTGGCAGGGCGCTACACGCTCAACGCCGTCAAGGACCCGACGGCGGTTGTCGTCTTCTTCAGCACCGGTACCGGCGAGGCACCGCACAACGGCATGGTCGTAGATCTGCTGCGAAAGGGCCACACCGGCCCGATCATCTCGGCGGTCACCGTCCGCCAGAGCGCCGATCTCGGCTACTCCGACAAGCACCGCGAACTCACCGAGCGCTACCCGAACTACCACTACCTGCCGATGCCGACCCGCGAGCCCGGCATCCCCAAGCGGTACTTGCAGGACCTCATTCGCGATGACGACTTCTCTCGCGAACTCGGCGTGACACTTTCGCCGGAGAACACCCACATCTTCCTGTGCGGTAACCCGGCGATGATCGGATCGCCCGAAGAGGTCGACGGCAACACGGTATTTCCAGAGCCCGCCGGCGTGGTCGAGCTACTCATGGCACAGGGATTCACCCTGGATCGTCGAAACGTACCCGGCAACATCCACTTCGAGGAGTACTGGTAGACGCTCAGTAGCGGACGATCACGATCCGAGACCGAATATCGGTCCGCAATGTCGCCGATCGATTCGTCGTTGGGTGGCACCCACATCGCGGTTGACGCCAGTAACAACTTCGGCTCGAGATGGGCGTTCGATCTCCAGATCGGCGCCGGGGGCGCCCTCGCTGATCTCGAGCCCTACAACGTCGAACTCGATCTGTCCGGGGCTGCAAGTAGCGAGGTCGCGGTGATCCTCGTGCGCAACGCGACCGGACTCGGCAACGACCCGAGCACCTTCGCGGCGATCCTGATCGTGATTGCATCGGCGTCTTCGGCGACCAGCCCGACGACGAAGTGACGATGTTGCAATTTGCGCAGTGCTGGAGCGTTTGGCCCTGAAGGGCTCCGTCTGGGCGGTCTGCGATGGCTGACCCGGTACTGCCAGAGATGATGTGACGATCGGGGAAGCGGACGCATCGCTCAATCGATGGGAAGGAATGAGCGGGTCCAGGCGTCGAGTTCGTCGAGGTCGCACGTGCGTGGGGTGACCACGAGGAGGATGTCGCCCGGTTCGATGGTGGTGTTCCCGTTCGGGATGACGGTGGTGTCGTCACCGCGATGGATCACCGCCACGCGGGCGCCGCTCGGCGGTGGATCGTCTCGCAACGTGATCGTGCGCACTCGGGTGGAGGCCGGCACGGTGATCTCGACGAGGTCGACGTCGAGAGCATCGACCGCGACGATCTCGCGCCGCACGAACACGCTGTCGTCGGCCGTCACGCCGAGCCAGCGGGCGAGCGCCCCGATCGTGGGTGCCTGCACGGCCACCGACACCACGACCACCACGAACGCCACGTCGAAGATCAGCGCGCCATCGGGATGGCCCGCGGTGAACGGGATCGTCGCCAGCACCACCGGCACGGCGCCGCGCAGACCCGCCCACGACACCACCGCCATCTGACTCACAGGTGTGCGCCACCACACCAGCACCACCGCCACGGCGAGCGGCCGCGCCACGAAGATCAGGACGGCGACGACCACGAGTGCGAGGCCGAGGTCGCCGAACAACTCGGTGGGGAACACGAGGATGCCGAGCAGCAGGAACAGCACGTTCTGTGCGGTGGCTGCCAGGCCCTCGTGGAAGTACAGCACGCTGCGACTTGCTCGCTCCGAGCCGGTGAGCACCACACCAGTGAGGTACACCGCCAGCAATCCGGAACCGCCGAGCACGGCAGCGCCACCATAGGAAATGGCAGCGATCGCAAGTGTGACCACCCCGAGCGAGGCCGCCGCACCGCCACGCACATGGTCGACCACCCACCGCCCGAGTCTGCCAACGGCGAGGCCGACGATGACCCCGACGACGACTTGGACGCCGAGGTACCTCGCCCAGTCCCATCCGGTCGGGTCGGCCCGCCACACCTCGACCATGCCGATCGTGAGCAGCACTGCAGCGGGGTCGTTGAGCCCGGACTCCAATTCCAGCAGTCGGCTGGTGCGCGACGGCAGCGGCTCGGTTCGTAGTGCGGCGAACACCGCAGCAGCATCGGTGGAGGAGATCACGGCGCCGATCAGGAGTGCGGTGGTCGGGTCGAGACCCATCACCCCCCAGGCGGCCAACCCGACGACCCCGGCGGTGATGGCCACACCGACCGTGGCCAGCAGGCCCGCCGGGGCGCCCACCGTTCGGAACGAGCGGGGATCGGTACCGAGTCCGCCGTCGAACAGGATCACGGCGAGCGCGGCGATCGCGATGTTCTGAGCCAGCACGGCATCGTCGAAGCGCACCCACGCCAGCCCGTCGTCGGCGACCGCCATCCCGAGGCCCAGGAAAAGCAGGAGGCTCGGGATCCGGAATCGTGAGGTGAAGCCGCTGGCGATCACCCCGACGAGCAGCAACACGCCGACGAGGAGCACACCGGGATCGACCGAGAACGACGAGTTCACGACCGGTCCTTGGGGCTCACACCTTCATCCTGCCATCCGGTGGAGGATTGGGGACTTTGGGCGGTCGTCACCGTTGATATGGCAGACGAGGATGGAACTCATGAGTTCGACGGCCACCACTGATCGCCCGGCAACCGAGTCGGACAATGTCGCTCCCGCGGCTTCGTCCGGGGAGACGGCCTGTATCGACGGCAACGAGGCAGCGGCCAAGGTCGCCTACGCGCTCTCGGAAGTGGTGGCGATCTACCCGATCACACCAGCTTCAGCGATGGGCGAACTCGCCGATGCCTGGTCGGCGGGTGGAGTGACGAACCTGTGGGGAGCGGTGCCCGAAGTGGTCGAACTGCAGTCCGAGGCCGGCGCCGCGGGCACGTTGCACGGGGCGCTGCAGACCGGGGCGCTCGGCACCACCTTCACCGCATCGCAGGGCCTGCTGCTGATGCTGCCGAACATGTACAAGATCGCTGGCGAACTCACGCCGGCGGTGATCCACGTGGCCGCCCGTGCGATCGCCACGCATGCTCTGTCGATCTTCGGCGACCACAGCGACGTGATGTCGGCGCGCTCCACCGGCTTCGCCATGCTGTGCGCCAGCTCGGTGCAAGAAGCCCACGACTTCGCTGCCGTGTCGCACGCCGCCACGCTGCGGGCACGCGTCCCGTTCCTGCACTTCTTCGACGGGTTCCGCACGTCGCACGAGATCAACCGCATCGACCTCCTCGGCGACGACGACCTGCGGGCGTTGATCAACGACGACGACGTCGCCGCCCACAAGCTGCGCCGCCTCCGCCCGACTGCACCTGTGGTACGTGGAACCGCCCAGAACCCCGACGTCTTCTTCCAGGCTCGCGAAGCTGGCAACCGGTTCCACGATGCGGTGCCCGGCATCGTCGCGGATGTGTTCGCCGAACTCGAAGCGCGCACCGGTCGCCGCTACGGCCTCGTCGACTACGAAGGTGCGCCCGACGCCGAACGCGTGATCGTGATGATGGGGTCAGGCTCTGGTGCTGTCGGCGAGACGGTCGCCAAGCTGGTGGCAGCCGGCGAGAAGGTCGGGCTGGTGACGATTCGCCTGTTCCGCCCGTTCCCGGTCGACGCACTGCTCGCCGCACTGCCCGACACGGTGCGATCGATCGCCGTGCTCGACCGCTGCAAGGAGCCCGGCTCGGTCGGCGAGCCACTGTTCCAGGACGTCATCACCGCAGTTGCCGAATCCGACCGTACCGGAGTGCGAACCACCGGCGGTCGGTATGGGTTGGGCTCGAAGGAGTTCACGCCGGCAATGGCCAAGGCCGTGTTCGACGAGCTCACCCTCGACGCGCCGAAGCGCCGCTTCACCGTGGGCATCATCGACGACGTCACCGGCCTGAGCCTCGACGTCGACCCCTCGTTCCTGGTCGATCAGGCCGGGCGTTCGGCGGTGCTCTACGCGCTCGGCAGTGACGGCACGGTCGGCGCGAACAAGGCGTCGGTGAAGATCATCGGCCATGAACCCGGCCTCTACGCGCAGGGCTACTTCGTGTACGACTCGAAGAAGTCCGGGTCGATGACCGTGTCGCACCTGCGGTTCGGGCCCGAACCGATCCGCTCCACGTATCTCGTGCAAGAAGCCGACCTCGTCGCCTGTCACCAGTTCGGGCTGCTCGACCGTTTCGACGTGCTCGACGACATCCGCCATGGCGGCACGTTCCTGCTCAACGCTCCGTACGCGGCCGACCAGTTGTGGGAGCACCTGCCCTCGTCGATCCAGCGGCGCATCCACGAACGCGAACTGCGGGTGTTCACGATCGACGCCACCCGTATCGCCCGCGAGCTGAAGATGCCCGGGCGCATCAACACGATCATGCAGCCGTGCTTCTTCGCGCTGACCGACGTGATGGAACTCGACCGGGCGATCGGTGCGATCAAGGCCTCGATCGAGACGGCCTACGGGCGACGTGGACGCCTCATTGTGGAACGCAACGACGCAGCTGTCGACCAAGCGCTCGTCGAGCTGGCTGAAGTGACGGTGCCTGACAGGATGCCGCCGAGCATCGAACTCGACGAGACGCTCGACATCCTCGACTCGGCTCGCGAGAACGCGACGACCGACTTCATCGATCGGGTCACGATGACCATGATCGCCAATAAGGGCGACCTGCTACCGGTGTCGGCGATGCCGATCGACGGCACGTTCCCCACGGGCACCACCACCTACGAGAAGCGCAAGCTGGCCATCGAGATCCCTATCTGGGAACCCGAACTGTGCATCGACTGCGGCAAGTGCGCCGTCGTGTGTCCGCACGCCACGATCCGTATGAAGGCCTACGAACCCGGCGCACTCGACGGCGCGCCCGACGGGTTCCTCACCAAGAAGTTCCGCTCGCGTGAACTCGACGGCCACCAACTCACCATCCAGGTCGCGCCCGACGACTGCACCGGCTGCGGCATCTGCGTCGACGTGTGCCCCGCCAAGGACAAGACCCAGGTGAAGCGCAAGGCGATCAACATGCAACCGGCTCCCGAACACCGGGTGGTCGAGCGTGAGCGCTGGGACTTCTTCACCTCGATCCCCGAACTCGACCGGGCCTCGATCACCCACGACTCGGTGAAGAACTCGCAACTGCTGCAACCGCTGTTCGAGTTCTCCGGCGCCTGCTCGGGCTGCGGCGAGACGCCGTACCTCAAGCTGCTCACCCAACTGTTCGGCGACCGACTCGTAGTGGCCAACGCGACCGGCTGCTCGTCGATTTACGGCGGCAACCTGCCCACCACCCCGTGGGCCAAAGACGGCAACGGCCTCGGCCCGGCATGGTCGAACTCGCTGTTCGAGGACAACGCCGAATTCGGCTACGGCATGCGACTCGGCATCGAACATCACCAGCGCGACGCCCGTCGTCTGGTCGAGGAACTGGCCGACGAGGTCGGCATCGACCTCGCAACCGCGTTGCTCGCCGACCCGTCGCCCACCGAGAACGGTGTGGTCGAACAGCGCACCCGGGTGGCGGTGCTGCGCGAGCACCTCGCTGACCTCGTCGGCTCGGATGATCCGGTCGTGGCCGACCGGGCACGGCGCCTGAGCGTGATCGCCGATGAACTGGTGCGCACCAGCACATGGATCGTCGGCGGCGACGGTTGGGCGTACGACATCGGCTTCGGCGGCGTCGACCACGTGCTCGGCTCTGGCCGCAACGTGAACTTGCTGGTGCTCGACACCGAGGTGTACTCGAACACGGGCGGACAGGCGTCGAAGGCCACACCGCTCGGGGCGGTCGCCAAGTTCGCGACGGCGGGCAAGCCGACCGGCAAGAAGGACCTCGGCGCGATCGCCCGCCGCTACGGCAACGTGTACGTCGCGCAGATCGCCATCGGCGGCAGCGACATCCAAACGGTGAAAGCGCTGGCCGAGGCCGACGCGTGGGACGGGCCGTCGCTGATCATCGCCTACTCGACGTGCATCGCCCACGGCATCGACATGGAGACCTCGATGTCGCACCAGAAGGACGCTGTGAAGTCCGGCTACTGGCCGCTGTACCGCTACAAGCCGACCACCGAGGAACACGAGCAACCGTTCCAGCTCGACTCGGCGGCACCCAGCATCCCGTTGAAGGACTTCGCATTGAAGGAGGCCCGATTCTCGATGTTGGCGCGATCTGATCCCGACCGCTCAGCGATGCTGCTCGACCTCGCGCAGCAGGACATCGACGAACGCTGGCACTACTACGAGCAGTTCGCCGGCCTGGAACGGATGCTGCCCGAACCACACCGCCCGGTGCTGGGCGATGACGTGCCCGACGACGATGCGTCCGACGAAGAGTCGGACGGTGAACTCGATGATGGAGGTTCCTGCGATGCCTGATCTGCACACCACCTACCTCGGCCTGCCGTTGCGGTCGCCGCTCGTGGCCTCGGCCGGACCGCTCACCGGCCAACTCGACCGGCTGGTCGAACTCGAACTGGCCGGCGCGGGCGCGGTGGTGCTCCCGTCGATCTTCGAAGAGCAGATCGAACGCGAGACCGCCGAGATCGACCGACTGTTCACCGTGCACACCGAAAGCTTCAACGAGGCGACGTCCTTCTTCCCCGAGGGCGACGACTACGGCTCGGCGATCGACTCGTACCTGGAGCTGATCGAGAACGCGAAGATGGCGGTCGACATCCCGGTGATCGCCAGCCTGAACGGTGCGAACATCGGGGGGTGGGTCAAGTACGCCCGGCTGCTCGAAGGCGCTGGTGCCGACGCGCTGGAACTGAACCTGTACACGGTAGCTGCGGACCCGCACGTCAACGGGGCGGCGCTGGAAGCCGAGCACCTCGAACTCGTCGCGCTGGTGGCGGAGGAGGTCGATGTGCCGGTGGCCGTGAAGATCTCGCCGTACTACTCCTCGGTGTCGTCGTTCGTGGTCGGGCTACAACATTCGGGCGCCGCCGGCGTCGTGATGTTCAACCGATTCTATGCGCCCGACCTCGACCTGGAGACGCTCGAGTTGGCGCCACGCATCGCGCTCAGTACCCCCGAGGAACTGCGCCTGCCGTTGCGGTGGGCCGGGATCCTGCGTGAACATCTCACGATGTCGATCGCCGGCTCGACTGGCGTGCACTCTGGGTTCGACGCCGCCAAATTGATCCTTGCCGGAGCCGACGTGGCGATGACGACGTCGTCGCTCCTGCACCATGGCATCGCCCACCTCGCCACGATGCAGACGCAGCTGTGCGAGTGGATGGACGAGCACGAGTACACCTCGGTGCGCCAGATGCGTGGCGCCGTGGCCAGCCACGCCGCCGCCGATCCGGCTGCCTACGAGCGGGCCAACTACATCGGCAACATCGCCACCCATACCAGCCGTTTCATCGGCTCCGGCGACGTCACCCTCGCCCGCCACCGCCCCGAATAACCCGTTTGCGTTGCAATTCGGGTGCCCCGGTCCACCGAAATCGTCACGCAAACGTGGTGCGGTTGGAGCAGAGACGTTTGCGCTGCAATTCGGGTGCCCCGGTCCGCCGAAACCGTCACGCAAACGTGGTGGTGGGTGTGAGTGTCAGCAGACGGCGCGGACGTATGGGTAGGGGTTGACGGCTTGGCCGCCGGGGCGCACCTCGAAGTGGAGGTGGTTGGCCGTGGTGTTACCGGTGGCGCCGACGTACCCGATCACCTCGCCCTGCGACACGTTGCGACTCGAGCCTTCCCATGCGCTGAGGTGGGCGTAGAAGTACCGGGTGCCGCTGTTGCCGTTCACCCACACCGAGTTGCCGCCCAGGCGGGTGGTCTTGAACTCCGCGTAGCCGGATTCGACCGCGACCAGGGGGGTGCCGTTGGGTGCCATCATGTCGACGCCTTCGTGACTACGTCCGCCGGAACGGGGTGCGCCCCACGTGTCGGCAAAGGCGTGCGGACCGGCCACCGGACACACGATGCCGCTGCCGGCGTTCGACGGTGGCGGGCTGGCAGGAACGGGTGCCGGTGCCGGGGATGCGGCCCCCTGTGCGGAACCGGACGGTTCGGGTGCTGGCTCAACCGACGAATCGCCGCCCGACGAATCGCCTGACGACGAATTGTTCGTGGAAACAGCAGCGTTCGCCAGCGCGGTTGCAGCATTCGTCTCTTGGAGCTGCCTCGCCGCAGCAGCTTCCTGAGCGAGCCTCGCTTGGCGCTGTCGTTCGAGTTCCCGCTGCACCGCCACGTCGGCCAGGCGCAGTTCTTCGATCTCGGCGAGCTTCACCACTTCGGCCTCTGCAGCCGCCTGGAGGTCTTCGAACTGCTGGCGGGCCTGCGTGGTGGCCTCCTGCTGGTGTTCGAGGTCGGCGCGCTTGGCTGTGACGTCCTTCATCACCGCGTCGAAATCGTCGAGTTCGACCGCAGCAGTGCCGCGCGCAACGGATGCCTGACGGTCGGCGGTGATGCCGGCGTTGGCTTGTTCGAGGTCGATCAACAACGGCATCGCCGCACCAGAGTTGACGAAACTGCGCTGGGCGTCCTGTTGCAGGCTCGATCGCATCGAGTCGGCCTGTGCCTCGACGCCTGCCAGCTCCTTCTCGGCGGCGCCGATGTCGACTTCGAGGGTGTCGAGACGGGACTCCGCGTCGAACATCGCCTGCGCCGCTGCGTCGGCGCGATCGCGCGCTGCCTGGATCTCGTTGGCGGCGCGAACGGCGGCGGGGTCTTGTGCGCTGGCGACGGCGAGCGGCAGCGTCGTGGAGCCGACGGCAACCGCTGCCACGACGGCCACCAGGGCGATCGTGCGGCGTACGCCGACACCATGAGCCCGTCCCGATCCCAACATGAGGGAGGAGCCTAACCCAATATGACGGTTTCGTGACGATCGCGTGTCAGTCGACGTCACCGTTGGGCGACGTCGACTGCATACGGGAACCAGCGCAGCGTCTCGAAATCGGCGTTGGTCTCGGGCGCCACGGAGTGCGTTGCCTGGTGGACGGCACCAGCAGCGAACAACTCGTGCGCTTCTGCGAGATGCCGCAGAAGGTCCACTGGCTCGCTGCGGCGCCGATTCTCGAACAGCATCCGGCCGCTGTCGTAGGAGATCTCGTCGAGACTCATCGACGGACCCCGTGTGCCGCGTCGATGGTGCCAGAGGCCGCTGTCGGGCTCGAAGTCGTACTCGCCGAGCAGCGATGTTCCGTGCGAGGCGATCATCGTGACGGCTTCGACGATGTAGTCGAACGTCTCGTCGTCGATGAAGTAGTTGAAGTTCACCCTCACCCAACCCGGTTTGATGCCTTCGCAGCCGCGGTTGATCTCGCGCTGGAACTCGTGCGACCGGTCGAGGTCGATGCCGAGCAGCCGGTGCCCGTACGGCCCGGCGCACGAACAGCCACCGCGTGACTGGATGCCGAACACGTCATTGAGCAGCGCAACGACGTAGTTGTGGTGCAAGAACTGCTCGCCGTGTCGGATCACGAACGACACGATCGACAGCCGGTCAGCCTCGTGGCTGCCCAGCACGTTGATGTTCGAGTGCTGCCCCCACCGGGCGATCGCCCGACGAACGAACTCGGACTCCTTCGCCTCGATGACGTCGGCGCCGACCGCCTCCTTCAGTTGGAACACGAGGCCGGCGCGGATCGACTCGATGATCGCCGGCGTCCCGGCTTCCTCCCGGTGCTCGATCTCGGGGTGGTAATCGTGCTCTGTGGTGCTGACGTAACGAACCGTGCCTCCGCCGGGCACGTCGGGGACCCGGTTGGTGAACAACTCGCGCCGGGCCACCAACACCCCGGGAGTGCCCGGTCCGCCGATCAGTTTGTGCGGCGAGATGAACACGGCGTCCGCGTACGCCAGGTTGCCGCCGGCGCTCGTGCCCATGTCGATCGGCACGTACGGCGCCGCAGCGGCGTAGTCCCACAGCGACAGTGCGCCGTGTTCGTGTAGCAGCGTCGACACGGCAACGGTGTCGGTGATGATGCCGGTGACGTTCGACGCTGCGGAGAACGATCCGATCAAGGTGGCCCGATCGCCGTGACGGACCAGCTCGCGTTCGAGATGGTCGAGACTCACGTGGCCGTCGGCATCTTCGTCGATGATCACGACGTCGGCGATCGACTCGCGCCACGGCAACTCGTTGGAGTGGTGCTCGTACGGGCCGATGAACACCACCGGCCGCTCCTCGGCTGGGATCGCTTGGGCGAGGTGGTACCGGTCGTCGAGCACGGACGGGATCTTCAGCCCGAGGACACCGATGAGTTTGGCGACCGCATGTGTGGCGCCGCTGCCGCAGAACACCACGGCGTGCTCGTCGCGGTTCGCCCCGACGCAGCGGGCGATGATGTCGCGGGCTTCCTCACGCAGCCGGGTGGTCTGCAGACCGGTGCCGGACGATTCGGTGTGGGTGTTCGCATACAGCGGCAGCACCACGGCGCGGATGTAGTCCTCGATGAACGTCAACGAACGCCCCGACGCCGTGTAGTCGGCGTAGATGATGGGGCGTGGCCCGTACGGTCCGTCGATCACGTCGTCGCGCCCGATGACCGAGTCGCGCACGTAGGAGATGAGGTCGTCGACAGCGGCGTGGCTCGAATGCACCGTTCCAGTGAACCAGCAAATGAAACGGAGGCATCTGACCCCTCGATTTCACTACGCTCCAGCCGAGATGGATCAGCAACGTACCGGCACCGCAGCGACGATCGGGCTGACATCGGCGGAGGTCTCGGAGCGCGTCGCTGCGGGACAGCTCAACATCACACCCGAGCCGCCTGGCCGATCGTTCGGCCAGATCGTGGCTGTCAACGTGTTCACGATGGTCAACGCGATCATGCTCACGCTGTTCGTGTTGGTGCTCGTGTCGGGCAACCCGCAAGACGGGCTGTTCGTCGGCGTGGTGCTGTCGAACTCGGTCATCGGCGTGGTGCAGGAGGTGCGTGCTCGCCGCGAGCTCGAGCGCCTCGAGGTGATCACCGATCCGAGTGCAACCGTGCTCCGCGACGGCGCAGCGGTCGACATCGCGTCGGACGAGATCGTGCTCGACGACGTGGTCGAACTGCGCCTCGGCGGTCAGGTCGCCGTCGATGGCGAGGTCCTCGACTCCACCGGGTTGCGTCTCGACGAGTCGATGCTCACCGGTGAATCCCTGCCCGTGCCGAAAACGCCTGGAGATGAGGTGCTGTCGGGCAGCTTCGTGGTCGCCGGCAATGGACGCATCCGCGCCACCAAGGTCGGCGCCGACAGCTACGCCAACAATCTGGCCACCGAGGCGAAGCAGTTCAGCGGGGCGAAGTCACAGTTGCGTGGCGGTATCGACCAGATCCTGCGCTGGCTCACCGTGATCATCCCGATCGCGTCGATCTTCCTGTTCGTCAACCTGCTCGACACCGAGGATCGTTGGCAGGACGCGCTGCTCGGCACCGTTGCTGCTGCGGTGGCGATGGTGCCCGACGGACTGGTGCTGCTCACCAGCCTGTCGTTCATGGGAGGCATGCTCGCGCTGGCGCGTCGCAATGCACTGGCCAAGCATCTGTCGACGGTGGAGGTGCTGGCGCGCGTGGACGTGCTCTGCCTCGACAAGACGGGCACGATCACCACCGGCGAGATCCGCTTCGCTTCGGCCCACACCGCCGAGGGGCGCACCGACGACGAGGCCCACGACGGCCTGATCGCCCTCGCCGCCTCGGACCGTGATCCGAACGCCTCGATGGCGGCGATCGCAGATGCGGTCGGGACGGCATCGTCGTGGACGATCGATCGGATCGAACCGTTCGACAGCGAACGCAAGTGGTCGGCTGCATCGTTCGTCGACCATGGTTGGTTCTACCTCGGTGCACCCGACTTCCTGCTCGCTGCCGACGACCCGGCACGTGGGCTCGTGGAACGGTTGAGCGCCGGGGGTAAGCGGCTGCTCGCCGTGGTGACCTCCGACGACGGCCCCGACGGCGACCACCTTCCGGCCGGAACGCGTACGCTCGCCGTGGTCGAACTCGAAGACGAGATCCGCCCCGACGCTGCCGAGATCCTGGCCTACTTCGCCGAGCAGGACGTCACCCTCAAGGTGATCTCGGGTGACAACCAGGACACGGTCGCAGCAATCGCCGAACGGGCCGGCCTCGTCGTCGTGGGTGCTCCGGTCGATGCCCGCGACCTGCCGACCGACATCGACGAACTGGCGGCGGCGTTGGACCACGCCACCGTGTTCGGCCGGGTCAAGCCGCAACAGAAGCAGGCAATGGTGCGCGCCTTGCAATCACGCGGACACGTGGTGGCGATGACCGGTGATGGCGTGAACGACGTGCTCGCATTGAAAGACGCCGACCTCGGCATCTCGATGGGCTCGGGCAGCCAGGCCACGAAGGCGGTCGCCGATCTGGTGCTCACCGACAACGCGTTCTCGAGTCTACCGACGGTGGTGAACGAGGGCCGCAAGGTGATCAACAACGTCGAGCGGGTCTCGAACCTGTTCGTCACCAAGGCCGCCTACGCCGTCCTGCTCACGATCGCCGTCGGCTTGCTGGACAGTCCGTTCCCGTTCCTGCCTCGTCAGCTCACGTTGATCGGCACGTTCAGCATCGGCGTGCCGGGCTTCTTTCTGGCGCTCGCACCGGAGGTCGACATCATCCGACCCGGTTTCCTGCGGCGCGTCCTGCGCTTCTCGATTCCCGCTGGCGTGATCGCCGGGTCGGCCACGCTCGCCGCGTACGAAGCGGCGCTCCACGTCGCCGACATCGAGCTCGACCAGGCGCGCACGTTGGCGACCGTCACCCTGCTCGCGATCGGACTCGCCGTGCTCGCCGTCGCCGCTCGGCCACTGCGTGCCTGGAAACTCGGGCTGGTCGCTGCGATGGTTGCCGCCTATGTGGTGGTGTTCCTGGTGCCGTTCCTGCGTGACTACTTCCGCCTCGAGGTCTTCTGGGACACCGCGTGGTGGTACTCGGTGGTTGCGGTGGGTGTGGCCGGGTCGCTGATCGTCGCGTTGCCGCGCCTCGTCCCGACTCGCTGAAGCTACTGTCGCGGCAACGAGAGCGACTTGGACTCAGCGGCCCAGGCTGGCACGTCGATGTCGTCGTCGAGCGCGACCAGAGCGTCATCGAACGCTTGGAGGAGGCCGGCGAACCACTGGCCGGCACGGTGGAGTACAAACATGACTGTCGCATTCTTCCCGCTGCCGACGGATTCCACACATTGAGAGGCGTGAGTCGTCGGCACCGGTTGTGGCGTGTCAGGGGTGGAGCAGTACGGGGAGGGTGCGGGGGCCACGGATCTGGCCGTTGGCCCACGTGGTCCGCTGGGTGGTGTCGAGCGTGTAGTTGGGGAACGCTCGCAGCCATTCCTGGAAGGCAATGATGCACTCGAGTCGGGCCAGGTTCGATCCGACGCAGCGATGGATGCCGAGACCGAACGCCACGTGGCGGTTGTTCAGCCGATCCATGTCGAACACCTCGGAGTTCTCGAACGCAGCCGGGTCGTGGTTGGCGGCGGGGAACGTCAGCAGCATCTGGTCGCCGGGATGCACGGGGCAGCCGCCGACTTCGGTTTCGCCGACCACCTTGCGTGCCATGGTGACAGGTGCGTAGAACCGCAACACCTCCTCGGTGGCGGTATTCCACAGCAGGTCGTCGTTGTCGGCTGCCACCAGACGCTCGACCTGGTCGGTGTGCTGGGCGAAGTGCCAGAGACCCGACCCGATCGCGCTCCAGGTGGTGTCGATGCCGGCGATGATCAGCAGGTTGACGTAGCCGACCTTGAGGTCCCAGCCGACCGGCTCGCCGTCGATCTCGGCGTTGGCGACCATGGTCAACATGTCGTCCTGCGGGTTCGCGAGACGGTCGTTGAGCAGGGCGTCGACGTAGTCCTTCATCTCGGTGGCGACGGCCACGCGCACGGCGTTGTCGCGTGGGCCCAACTGGAAGTTGCGGTGGATCCAGTCGCGGAAGAGATCGGCGTCGTCCTCGGGGAGGCCGGTGAGTTTGCAGATGCCGTGCACCGGGATGTGTTGGGCGTACTGGGCGGCGGCGTCAGCGGTGTCGGCGCCATCGAGGTCGGCGATCAGCTTTCGGCAGAAGCGGCGGAGATCGTCTTCGAGTGGAGCGACGTTCTTCGGGCTGAACGCCGGCAGCAGCAGACGTCGGTGGCCGTGGTGATCGGGCGGATCGGAGGTGATCGGGGGTGCCGGTCGGCGCGGTGCGTCGGGGCGCCCGACATTGACCCAGATCGACGAGAAGTTCTCGGTGTCGTTGGCGACCGCCGCGACGGCCTCCATGGTGACCGGCATGAACGCACGTCCGTAGCGCTCGGTGGTGGCCACCGGGCACTGCTCGCGAACCGAGTTCCAGATGTCGATCGCGTTCTCGCCCCACTGGTCGTCGAGCCAGTCCCAGTCGGTCAGCCAGTTCTCGACTGGCGGCATGTCCACGTGTTCTGCCCCATATGCCATTACGCGCCCCCTTCGTCGAATCGCTCATCGAACGTAGCCGCGCGCGTGTGGTCCGACGGGACCGGACGACGCGCCGTCGAGCTGATAGAGAGGGCTCATGCGACATCGATCACTCGGCCGCACTGCACTGCAGGTCAGCGAACTGTGCCTCGGCACGATGAACTTCGGCCCGAACACCAGTGAGGCCGACTCGTTCGAGTTGCTCGATCGGGCCCTCGACCACGGCATCGATTTCGTCGACACCGCCGACCAGTACGGCGGTGCACTCGGCGTCGGTGCCACGGAGACGATTCTCGGGAACTGGCTCGCCCGAGGCAGCGACCGGCGCGAGCAGGTCGTGTTGGCCACGAAGCTCCACGAGCCGATGTCGGCACGTGTGAACGATCGTGGGTTGTCGGCTCGCCACATCCGCCAGGCCTGCGAAGCGAGCTTGCGCCGCCTGCAGACCGACCACATCGACCTCTATCAGATGCACCATCTCGATCGCAGCGCCCCGTGGGACGAGGTGTGGCAGGCAATGGAGACGCTCGTTGCCCAGGGCAAGGTGATCTATGTCGGCTCGAGCAACTTCGCCGGCTGGTCGATCGCCCAGGCCAACGAGGCAGCGTCGACACGCCACTTCCTCGGGCTCGTGTCGGAGCAGAGTTTGTACAACCTGGCCGAGCGCACGATCGAACTCGAAGTACTCCCGGCATGCGCTGCCTACGGGCTCGGCGTGCTGCCGTGGAGCCCGTTGGCGGGTGGACTCCTCGCCGGAGTGCTCGACGCAGCGAGTGCCGGCCGACGTTCGTCGCCGGCGATGCTGGCGCGCATCGAGGCCAGGCGGCCACAGCTCGAAGCCTGGGAAGCGCTGTGTCGGGACATCGGGGAGCCGCCGTCAACGGTGGGTGTGGCGTGGGTGCTGCAGCGGCCGGGAGTCACTGCGCCGATCATCGGACCTCGCACGATGCAGCAACTCGACGATGCGGTGCACGCGACGACCGTGGTGTTGTCCGACGACGTACTCACTCAGCTCGACGAGATCTTCCCCGGCCCGGGGCCTGCGCCCGAGGCGTACGCATGGTGAGCGATTGGTCGCGCGACGCTGTCGACTTCGGCGAACTGGGATGGCACGGTCGCGACCGCGACGCTCCCGATCTGGCCAGCCGGCGCGAGTACCTCACGACTCACAACGGCATCACGGGGATCGAAACGTGCGAGCCGACCGAGATCGAACGCGCGGTTCGGATCTTCCGACGTGATGGATTCGTCGTCGTGCGCGACGCGCTCGACGACGAACAGACGGCGTTCCTGAGCGCCGGCGTGCGCGACGTTGCCGGAGAGATCGTTTCGCTCGATGCCGAGCGCAGTGGCAACCGCGGGCTACATCGCTACTCGTTCGGCGGGTCAAGTGTCACGCGCAGCATGCTCCACCGGCCCGAGTGGCGGATGCTGGTCGACCTCCCGACGCTGACGCCGATCATCACCGCCATCTTCGAATCGTCCGACTACCTGCTCCGCGCGGCCAGCGGTGACTTCTGCCTCCCCGGCGCCACCGAGTACCAGCCGCTGCACTCCGACGTCGGCGACTGGATCAGCCCCGACCAGACCCCGTTCAGCTCGTTCCACGACCCGCGTGGGTCGCTCACGCTGCGCGACCTGCCGTGTCCGTATGTCGCCGTCAACTTCCTGCCCGACGACCAGACCGCCCTCAACGGCCCGACCCGGCAGATTCCCGGCACACAGCAGTCGCGCGCTCCGATCCCCACGCTCGCCGACGAGCCCGAATGGATGCGCCTCAGCACGGTGTGCCCTGCCCCTGCCGGCTCGGTGCAGATTCGCGACGCACGAGCCTGGCACGCCGGCACGCCCAACCTGTCCGACGACCTACGCGCCATTCCGAACCTCGAGTTCTATGCACCGTGGTTCCGTGAACCGATGATCCCCGGTATCACCTACGCCGACCATCGCAGCCTGTCCGAGCACGCGCAGCGCCTCACTCGTTTCAGCGTCATCGACTCGTCGGAGGAACTGCCGAGTGGATACGCGGTCAGGCCGCTGCCGAAGCGACCCGCCAGCAAATGACGCGAGACTGAGCCCATGGACTTCAGCCACGACGACGACCACCTCGCGATCGCCGACGCTGTCGACCGGGTGTGCGCCGACTTCGACGACACGTACTGGGCCGAACGCGACCAGCTCCACGAGTTCCCGTGGGCGTTCTACTCGGCGATGGCGGCGGGTGGATGGCTCGGCGTCGCCATCCCCGAGGAATACGGCGGCGGCGGACACGGGATCGCCGAGTGCGCGATCGTGCTCAACCGGGTGGCGGCCTCGGGAGCGGCGATGAACGGATCGTCGGCGCTGCATCTCACGATGTTCGGGCTGAACCCGGTGGTGAAGTTCGGCAACGACCGACTGAAGGCCACGTTCCTGCCGCGGGCCGCCGCAGGCGACCTCCACGTCGCCTTCGGGGTGACCGAGCCCGACGCCGGCACCGACACGTCGCGCATCAGCACTCGGGCGATCGACGACCGTGCCGGCGGCTTCATCGTTCGCGGCCGCAAGATCTGGACGTCGAAGGCACTCGAATCCGAGGTGTGCCTGCTGCTCGCCCGCACCGACGACGCCGACCCGGACGACCCGCGCCGGCGGTTCGACGGACTGAGCCTGTTCGTCGTCGACCTCGACCCCGAGTACTGCGACATCGCGCCCATCTCAAAGCTCGGCCGCAACGCGGTGGCGTCGTGCGAGGTCGCGTACGACGATCTCCCGGTGGAGGGCTGGCGGTTGGTGGGCGAGCGCGGTCGCGGGTTCCAACAGATCCTCCACGGTCTGAATCCTGAACGCGTCCTGCTCGCCGCCATGGCCTGCGGGATCGGCGAGGCCGCGCTGCGTCGCGCCGTTGGTTACGCGAAGGAACGGGTGGTGTTCGACCGTGCGATCGGCGCCAACCAGGCAATCGCCCACCCGCTCGCGCAGGCGCACATGCAGCTCAGCGCCGCAGGTCTGGCGTGGCGCGAAGCGGCGTGGCGCTACGACCAGGGTCTCGACTGCGGCGAGCAGGCCAATACGGCGAAGTACCTCGCGGCCGAGGCGAGCTGGTTCGCCGCCGATCAGGCACTGCAGACCCACGGTGGCCTCGGCTACGCGACGGAGTACCACGTCGAGCGCTACTGGCGTGAGGCCCGGCTGCAGCGCCTCGCCCCGGTGAGCCAGGAGATGACCTGCAACTACATTGCCCAGCAGGTGCTCGGCCTGCCCCGCTCGTACTGAGCCCCGTCGAGCAGGCCTCGGGCTCCGATCGTCGACGGTCGGTGTGCCAGGCTCGCCGGCATGAGCCACCCACGTCCCTTCCGATTCGGTGTCATGGCCGCCAAGGCCCGTTCGTCGGTCGAATGGGCCGAGACGGCACGAAAGGCCGAGTCTCTCGGGTACTCCGCGCTGCTGATGCCCGATCACTTCGGCGATCAGCTGTCGCCCGTGCCAGCGTTGGCCACCGCCGCCGCCGTCACCGAGTCGCTGCGGATCGGCACGCTCGTGTTCGCGAACGACTTCCGACATCCCGCTGTGCTGGCAAAGGAGACGGCGACGCTCGACCTGCTCAGCGACGGCCGCCTCGAAGTCGGTGTCGGCGCCGGCTGGATGACCGAGGACTACACGTGGACCGGCATCGCCCACGATCGTGCCGGGCTCCGAATCGATCGGATGATCGAATCGATCGCGGTACTCCGGGGATTGTGGGGAGATGAGGCGTTCTCGTTCGAGGGCGAGCACTACACGATCACCGGAATGAACGGCATGCCGAAGCCGGTACAGGCTGGCGGGCCGCCGATCATCGTCGGTGGCGGAGCGAAGCGGGTGCTGTCGACCGCGGCCCGTCTGGCCGACATCGTCGGCGTCAACCCGAACGTCGGCGAAGGCAAGGTCGGCCCGGAGGCCATCGCGTCGATGTCGGCCGATGCCACCGACGACAAGCTCGGCTGGGTCCGCGACGCCGCAGGCGACCGCTTCGACGACATCGAGATCAGCATCCTCAAGTTCGTCACCATCGTCACCGACGACCGCGACACCGTCGCCGGAAAGGTCGGTGGTGCGATGGGCATGGATGCGGACACCCTGCTGGCGAGCCCGCACACGATGGTCGGCTCCGCCGAACAGATCGCCGACGAACTGGTCGAACAGCGCGAGCGCTGGCAGGGGTCGTACGTGACCGTGCAATCGGACGCGCTCGAGGCCTTTGCCCCGGTTGTCGCTGCGCTCGCGGGAACCTGAGGTCGCGATGTCGTTCGACTTCACGGGCAGGACCGCTGTGGTCACCGGCGCCAGCCGCGGCATCGGCGAAGCGATCGCTCGCCAGCTCGACGCGGGCGGCGCGCGTGTTGCGTTGGTCGCACGCAGCGCCGACCGCCTCAGTTCGATCGCCGCCGAACTGGTCAACGATCCGCTCGTGATCGCGGTGGACCTGTCCGAGCATGACGCCGTCGAACAGATCTCGTCGACGGTCCTGGGTGCCTTCGGTGGGCTCGATGTGTTGGTGAACAACGCCGCCGTCGAACGCAACCAGCCGGCGTCGAAGGTGACCGGCGAGGCGATCGACGAGACCCTGTTCGTCAATCTCCGTCAGGCGTTCATGCTGTGCTCGGCGTTCGCGAAACCGCTCTTCGCATCGGAAGGTTCGATCGTCAACGTCACGTCGACCGCCGCGACCGGCGCCGGTGGAACCCAGGGTGCCTACGCGGCATCGAAGGGCGGGCTCAACACGTTGACGAAGAACTTGGCGAACGAATGGGCGTCGAAGGGAGTGCGGGTCAACGCGGTTGCGCCCGGGCTGGTCGACACCGAGATGTGGGGGCCGACGTTCGAGCTGCTCGGTGAGGACGCGGTCAGGAAGAACTTCGTGAAGAGTGTCCCACTCGGCCGGTGGGGCACAGCCGACGAGATCGCCGACGTGGTGTGCTTCCTCGCCTCCGACAAGGCGGCCTACGTGACCGGGCAGGTCATTCGGGTCGACGGTGGGATGACGAACCTCTAGTGGAGCTCAGCCGTCGCGCCAGGCGTCGTCGACCGGAGGGACGTCGGTGACGTGGACTTCGGGGCCGAGTTCGGCACCGACGAGTCGCAGGCGATCGCCGCTCCAGAACGTGCCGGGGTCGTACCAGTTGGGGGGGGCCGGTCGGAGTCGAGCAATCCCATGCGTTCGTAGGTCACGGCCACCAGTTCCGCGCAGTAGACGTCGGTGAGCGAGACGTGGCGACGGGCGCGTCCTGCAATCCAGTGTCGGGCCAACGTCCTCGTGCTCGGGAAACCGCGCCCGCTGTACTCGGCCACCACCGACAACGCCTGGTTCTCCATGTCCGCGGTGACGCCGATGTCGATCTGGCGGAACCACGGCTGCGGGCCGTAGCGGTTCGTCCACACGCTGACGGCGCGATCGAGTCGATGGAGTTGGGCACCGCGGTCGCGTTCACCCGTCCAGACATTCGGCATGCTGGCGCCGAGCTCGGCGTGCCAGATGAGCGGTGAGAGGTCGTCGATCGCGATCACCATGCCGACGTGGTTGACCGGGCTGTTGGTGAACAGCCGGATCGCGCGGTCGGCGACCGAGCGTCCACGGAACAACCACACGTCGCCGGTGTCGCCGGCGTGGTCGCCGTGCTCGGTGTCACGGGTGTGGTCGTGCACCGTCAGCGTCAACGACGCGCCTGGGCGGACCTGCCACCCGACGAGTTGCGATCACGGCTCCACGCCCGGCTCGACGGTTCGCCGGCGAGCACAGTCACGCCTGCGCAGTAGGGCGCCGGTACGTTTGGCTTCAGCGCAGTGTCCCGTTCATCGTGAGGAACGTCACTACCATTACGGGTCGCTCACCAGCGTGTGCGGACAATGACAACATGACCAAGAAGCAGCTCACCCCCGAACCGACCGGCGCCCGTTTCGAGCACCGCGTCTGGGGTCTGCATCGCAAGGCCCGCAAGCTGCTCGCCAAGCTCGCCGACGAGCAGTCGACCGAGCAGGTCGACGACTGCTATCTGCTGGTCGACGATCCGTCGTGGAACGCCAAGATCCGCGACAACACGCTGAAGATCAAACAGTTGGTGGCCGAGCGCAAGGGGTTCGAGCAGTGGACACGCGATCGTCACCACACCGCCGACTCGACGCCGTCGCCGTTCGACGTGATCTTCGAGCAACTCGGCCTCGACCGTCCGCAACGCGGCGAGGAGTACGACCTCGACACAGAGATCGCGGCACTCGATGCTCATGCCGGCGTGCGCGCGGTGTTCGTCACCAAGGAGCGCTGCCGCTACCGCATCGGCGATCTCCGTGCCGAGGTGACCGACATCAGGATTCGCGACACCGGCGAGGTCCTGCACACCCTGTCGATCGAAGGCGATGACATCGACGAGTTGGCTGCGCTACGCAAGCGGCTCGGTCTGCGTGGCGAGGACAACGTGGCCGTCCACCACGCCCTCGTTGTCGGCCTCGGCGGTTAGCGCAACCATCGTCAACCGGCAGACGGGCCGAGCGATGAGCGAGCACACCACATGGGCGCCGGGATTCGCTCATCACCTGGGCCTCAGGAGCCGGGCGGTGGACGGCGACCGGTGCGCTCGGATCAATTGGCGGAGCGGCCCAGTTTCCAGTAGCCGCGTGCGGTGACCCGCTTGCGAGTGAGGCCGCGCTCGTCGAACAGGTGGGTGCGCAACCGTTGGACGGCGGCAGCCTCGCCGGCGACCCAGACGGCGTCGGGCAACTCGTCGAGACCCTCGACAGCGGCGACGATCGCGTCGCACGGCGCAGCGCCGGCAACGGCGTCGTGCCACGTGGTCGTGGCCTTTGGGTGCACCGGAAGCTCGAAGCGGGCACCCGGGTCGGTGATCTCGATATGGACCGCGACCGTGTGGTCGGCGTCGATTGTTTCGAGCAGTTGACCGATCGCCGGGATCGCCGACTCGTCGCCGGCGAGAAGGAACGATCGAGCCGCCGGGTCGAGCATCTCGCTGCGACCTGGCCCCGAGATGGCGACCTCGTCACCCACGTCGGCTCGGCGAGCCCAGTCGGCTGCGGCCCCGCGTTCGTGAAGTACGAAATCGAGAGTCAGTTCGAGCCGCTCGGCGTCGAACGCCCGCGGCGTGAAGGTCCGGATCGGTGCCCGCTCACCCGTTGCGAGTTCGAACTGGTTGCCGGTCCAGGTCGGCATCTCGATCACGTCGTGCCCGGCCGGCGGTAGGAGGAGACGAACGCTCGAAGCCGCCGACTCGATCGTGAAGCCGGCGAGTTCGTCGCCGCCGAGCACCACGCGCACCATGCGGTCGCTGAGCGAAGCCTTCCAACGAACCTGGACACGACGGAATCGGGGCGGCTCGCGACGAACGCGTTCGAGTCGGGCGGCGGAGTCGTCGGAGGTCACGGACTCCATGCTGGCACGGAGGTGGGCCAGACGGCCTCCTGACGCCAGACTGTCCGCCGTGGCAGCCTCGCTCACCGACTACGCACGCGCCGTCCCGCTGAACGCCGTTCGAGCGGTCAACTCCGCAACCCGCAGCAACACCAAGGACCCGGCCCAGATGCTGCGATCGGTGCGTGCCTCCGAGCAGGGTCTCTGGGACGCGCTCGACTCCGCTGGACACACCGGCCGTCGGATCGTCACGGTCGTGGCCGCGCTTCGCGGAGTTGCGACAGCCGACCAGTTCGCGTTCCAGACACGTGATGCCGATGCCGACGACCTGGCCGAAGCGCTCGGTCGTGTCGTCGCCGCTGGTCTGGTCGAACACGGCGACAACGGTTCGTTGACGCTCGGTGGGCGCCTCGGAGCGTCGCTCCCCATCCCATCGCTCGCAGATCAGAGCGGGGTCAACAGCGACGTGCTCGCCATCATCTGCCGCAACATCGGCGCGGCGAAACCCATCCCGGCGCGTAAGCAGGCACGCGCCGAGGCGATCGCTGCGGTCTTCGCCGACCCGTATCAGGCCGAGCGGGTCCGGGCGTCGCTGTCTGCACCTGCGACCGAACTCATGAACCGCATCGCCCGTATCGGCGGCGTCGGCGCGCTCGATTCGGAGGTCATAGGGGTCGAGGCGTACCACCTCCGCTATGCCGCTTCCAGCCTCTACAACCGAGGCATCCCCGAGTACCTGGCGAAGCACGGTCCACTGGTCGCACTGCGCGAGCTGGCTTCGATCGGCATCGTCGGCGTCGCCGAATGGGGCGACGAGGTCTGGATCTGGAGCGAGGCGTGGCCGCTGCTCGATCGGCCATTCGTCACCGATTGGCCCGTCGTTCGCCCTCCCGCTGTGGTGTCGGTCGCCGGCTCAACAGCGCGGATGCCGTCGATCATCGCCACGCTCGATCACGCGCTGCAGGCGTGGGATGCCAATCCACCGGCAGTGCTGAAGAACGGCGACGCTCGGATCGCCAAGACCCAGGTGCGGCCCACCGCCAAGTCGATCGGGTCCGACGAGACCACCGTCGACCTCATCGGGCGTCTCGTGATCGGTGTCGGCCTCCTCCTCCCCAACGTCGTGGCGGCGTCGGGTCGGGGTCGGAACCGTCGCGTCGAGCAATCGTGGATGGCCGACCCGACGCTGGTGACCGCCTGGCAGCAGGCTTCTTCGCTCGATCGATGGCTCCGGCTGCTCGCCGAGTGGTGCCGACCCTCGATGGATGTCGGTGAGCAGTTGCTCGAGAACCGTGCACTGGTGATCTGGGAGCTCGGTGCCCTCGAACCCGCAACCGGGTTCGCTGACGCCGACGAACTGGCGACGTGGGTCGCACATCGCCACGGCCCGGTCGGCGACCAGCATGCTGTCCGGGAGTGCATCGCCGATCTCCGAGCGCTCGGCGCGGTCACGGCGGATGGGCCGTTGGGTCTCACCCGGTTGGGTCGCGCCGCGCTGGACGATCCGGCGTCGATCGGTGACGTCATCGGGGCGGGGGCGACCTCGGCGATCGTGCAGGCCGACCTCACCATCATCGCCCCACCCGACCTGCGCCACGACCTCACGCTGCGGCTCGGGACCATTGCCGACATCGAGAGCGACTCGGCTGCGATCGTCTACCGCTTGTCGCCCGAGCGCATCACCCGAGCGGTCCAGGCGGGCGACAACGCTGCCGACATCGTCGAGTTCCTCGCCGAGCTGTCGTCGGTGCCGTTGACCGACACGGTCGAACGATTGGTCACCGACGCCGCCGGACGAGCCGGACGCGTTCGTGTTGTTGCTGCGACGACCGTGGTGATCGTCACCGATCCCGCTGATCTCAAGACGGCGTGCTCGGTGAAGTCGGCGAAGCTGACTGCCGTGTCCGACACGGTTGCGGTGTCCGATGTCGCCGCCAACAAGGTGACTGCCGCTCTCGAGAAGAAGGGGCTGGCACCGCACGTCGTGGTCGACTCGGCGGCGGATCGACCTCGTCGATCGAGCGAATCGGAGGCCGCCGAAGCACTTGCCAGAGCTGCTGCCATGCGTGCGTCGACGGGCTCGACGAGCGCGTACATGAAGCGTCACGCCGACCAGATCGAGCAGGAGGCCCGCGCCCGAACCGATGTCGCCAAGCGCCTGCAGGTCACCGGCCCACTGGCACTCACCCCAGCCGGCGCGGTCGAGCAGTTCGGGTCGAAGCGTTCGAAGAACGCCACATGACGACGCCTGCCGATGCCACAGCGGTGAGTGACGAGGCAGGCACGCCGCTGATCGTGCAGGGTGACCTGACCGTGATGTTGGAGGTGGCCGCGCCTGGCTCGCAGGCGGCTCGGGCGCAACTGGCGCGGTTCGCCGAACTCGAGAAGGCACCCGAACACATCCACACCTACCGCATCACCCCGCTGTCGTTGTGGAACGCCGCGGTGGCCGGGCTGTCGGCCGAAGAGGTGCTCGACACGTTGGTCGGGTTCGCCAAGTATCCGGTGGCCGACGTGGTCGCCGACACCGTGACCGACCTGATGGGTCGCTACGGGCGGCTCTGGCTCACCCGTGACGCCGACGGGTTGGTGCTGGCGTCCGACGACGATCTGCTCCTCGATCAGATGGTCGCGACCGAGTCGGTCGCCGAGTTCCTGGGGAACCGGCTCGACCGCCATCGCGTCGCCGTGCGCGACGCCGACCGTGGCACCCTCAAACAAGGCCTGCTGGTCGCCGGTTGGCCGGTCGCCGACGAGGCCGGCTTCGAGGCGGGCACGGCGATCGAGTCGCTGCTGCTCACCGCCGAGCTGCGCGACTACCAGCGCGACGCGCTCGACGCATGGTGGGCCGACGGCTCACCAGCCGGCGGCAACGGCGTGATCGCACTGCCGTGTGGTGCCGGCAAGACCGTCGTCGGTCTCGCTGCCATGGTGGCAGCGGGCGCCCAGGCGCTGGTGGTGTGCACGTCGGTGTCGTCGATCCGCCAGTGGATTCGCGAGGCGCTCGACAAGACCAACCTCACCGAGGAACAGCTCGGCGAATGGTCGGGTCGCCGCAAGCAACTGCGTGCAGTCACCTTCGTCACCTACCAGGCGCTCACGTGGTCGGACCCACGAGCCGAGCGCGACGACATCTTCGTGCGTCACCCTCATCTCGCGCTGTTCGGCGAGCAGGACTGGGGTCTCGTCGTCTACGACGAAGTGCACCTGTTGCCCGCACCCGTGTTCCGGGCGACCGCTCGCATTCAGGCCGTTCGCCGCCTGGGCCTCACCGCCACGCTCGTGCGTGAGGACGAACGCGAGGGCGATGTGTTCAGCCTCATCGGGCCGAAGCGATACGACGCGCCGTGGACCGATCTCGAAGCGCAGGGCTGGATCGCGCCGGCCACGTGTACCGAGGTGCGGATACCACTCGGCCCAGCGAGTCGTTCCGACTATGCGGTCGCGTCGGCACGGCATCGACATGGTGTGGCGGCGACGGCCGCCGAGAAGCTCCCCATCGTGGAGTTGCTCGTGCATCGCCACCTCGCGCTCGGAGAGCAGGTGCTGGTGATCGGTCAGTTCGTCGACCAGCTCCGGTCGATTGCCGAACTCCTCGATGCGCCGCTCATCACCGGCCAGACCACGCAGCGCCGGCGTGACGTGTTGTTCGACGAGATGCGCGCCGGCACCCTGCCGGTGCTGGTGGTGTCGAAGGTGGCCAACTTCTCGATCGACCTTCCCGAGGTGAGCGTCGCCATCCAGGTGTCGGGACAGTTCGGCAGCCGCCAGGAAGAGGCTCAACGGCTCGGGCGGATCCTGCGGCCGAAGGCCGACGGCGGCCAAGCACATTTCTATTCGCTTGTCTCCGACGACACGGATGAGGTCGCCTTCGCCCGCAATCGCCAACGCTTCCTTGCCGAGCAGGGCTACTCGTACGTCATCGTCGACGCGGGACGACTCGAAGCCTGACCTCGAAGCCTGACCTCGAAGCCTGACCTCGGCTACCAGCCGTCGTCGTCGAGTTCGTCGGCGACCCAGATCAGTTCTGCGCCGGGCTGGAACGGCCATGTCGCACCGTCGTCGGTCTCGACGGTCGTGCCGGCGCGCACCCGTGGCGAGAAGCGCCGGAGTGCGAGTTCGGCGTCGCTGTTGATCGCGAGCGGCGTGACGACCGCCGTCTCGTAGTGCGACATCGGGCGCGGCTCGACGCGATGGCTGAGCGCGAACCAGCTCCGTGCTGATGTGAACCGGGGGAGCGAGACGTCGCCGTTCGTCTCGCTCGGGCGCATGCGGTACGCGAGGACGAGGCACGGGAGCCGAAGACCGAGCCGGTCGGCGTCGTCGAAACCATCGCTGCCGAATCCGTTGGCGGCGACGGTGACACCGGCAGCGGTGAGCCGACCGAGTGCAGCAGCCCTGAGCTCGGCGTGGGCCTGCTGATCGCCGTGGCTGCTCCTATCGGCGAGATCGCGCCGGTAGCGGAGGTCGTGGAGTTCGCTGGTGCGGGAGTCGAGTTCGTCGAGCGCCCAGGCGAGCGCGTCGGCAACCGACGGGTCGGTGGTGGAACGCACGACCGCGTCAGCCACTGCTCGTTCGACCCGATTGAAGCGATGCCGGTCGTCCGAGACCGGTTCGCCGAGAGTGCGACCGAGTTCGACGCCCGCCACACGAGCGCATCGGCAGGGTTGATCGCCGACGTCGACATCTTCAACGACGGGTGCTCAGCAGTCCACCGGTCGAGGTCCTTGATGCTGCGAGCGACGCGTACGAGGTACTCGTCGGCGTCGTGGCTGCACGTCGAGCATCGTCGAGCGCGACGATCAGTCGCTGCGACTCGTCGGCCGTCAGCACCTCGCCAGCATCCACACGCCGCCGGAACCCATCGATCACGGACCGCTGCTTCGGTCCAGCGTCGCACACGGCAAGGTCGAATGGGGCAGGAGTTTCGGGGCGCTCACGCTGTCGTCTCGATAGGCGACCGACAGATCGACGAAGCACGAATCGCCGAGGTCTGCGAGCGTTACGGGATCAGCGAACTCGTCGTGTTCGGATCCATCGCACGCGGCGACGCCGACCCCGACAGTGACATCGATCTGCTGTTCGAACTCGCACCCGATGCCCGACTCGGGTTCGGGCTCTTCGACCTCGAACGCGAACTGGCCCAACTGTTCGCCAGACGTGTCGACCTCCTCTGCAAGGACTCGATCCACCGCCTGCTCGAAGCGGAGATCCTCAGCGAGGCCAGCGTCATCTATGCAGCAGGATCAGCTCTTCATCGCTGAGATGATCGACGCCGCTGAACGCATCATCGAGCCAACTCAGCGACCACACGAAGAACTTGCATCCCAGCGTCTGTTGGCGTGCCCCCACGGCGATGCGGAACCGGATCATCCACAGTTACTGGCAAACGAGTCCGAGGATTCTCCTCGCCACCGCCGGGTCGGCTGGGTCGTGCGCTTGGGCCGAGCCCTGCCACGCTCCAGCGATGATCGGCGTCGGGCAGGACAGCCCGATCCATCGGGTAGCGCTCCTCACCGTGCCGGCCTACGCCGGCGCCATCGGCGCCGACCTGCGCGCCGGCCGATCCCCGACGGTGGACACTCTGCGATTCGTGCGCGAGACGATCAACAACGCACGTTTCGTGATCGACGACGATTTCGACCGAATCGTGTTCTTTGCTCGCCCCTCCCCGACCGGCGATCAGCGATGGGACGCTCTGCTCGCAGGTGTGGTCGACCTGGTCGCACAAGAGCACCAGTTCGATCCGCCCTCATGGACCAGCGGCTGATTCGTCACCCCGTTCTGGTTCGTCGGCTCCACGCTGTCGCTGCACGCGCACGCGCACTCGCCTGCGCCGCTCGCCAACCGCGGTGTCTTCATCGACCCGGCTGTTCTGCGCGCTCTCCACGAGTTGAGTGGCGACTCAGGGGGCGACGGTGTCGGTGGGATGATCGGCGAGCCACTGCTCGAACTGAGCGCGATGTTCTTCGGGGATGTCCCGGTCGGCTTCGGCGTACGCGGCGAGCGCCCGTTCGACCAGTTCGCGACGGGTCCGGGCCTTCGCCTCCGGATCCTTGTCGCCGGCGAGGTCGGCGGCCTCCACCATCTCGAACCACATGAGCTCCGATCGCCAACCGGCCGACACCACGTCGTCGTCGATCTCCGCCAGCAGCGCGCACAGATCGGCCAGCGAGCCGGGATTACGGGCGAGCTTGACAGCCGCAACGTCGGCGATCACGTCAGCGTTGCG
>Ga0209491_10001417_pt1 | contig 47035 bp, 43 predicted proteins | sample BON02_FD_187213 | JGI IMG/M metagenome (GOLD analysis project Ga0209491, IMG submission 187213) | Freshwater microbial communities from Lake Bonney liftoff mats and glacier meltwater in Antarctica - BON-02 (SPAdes) (version 2) | ecosystem: Environmental > Aquatic > Freshwater > Ice > Glacier...
AAAAACAATCAGAACCTCCTCCAAAATCAATACAAGGGGTTCTGTTTTGAAAAAGTGTCATCTTCTTCCTGAAAGTCAATAGAATCAACCTACGATTTCGATTTTTAAATTATTTAGGACGCTATTGGTTTTCATCCTATATTTGTTCTTCTTTCATTTCGTATTTCACCCGTTCGTAATTCTCTTAATTTGTAATTCTTTCATTTCGTAATTCGTAATTGAAAAATTCGTAATTTTACACAAAACTTTTAGGGGTGTTTGACAACTCTGTCATTCTGAGAAATACCCTCATCACCTGATGCAGATAATGCTGCCGAAGGAAAAAAGTGAGACGCTTGGCGTTCCTGAAAGTTTGGATTATTTAAAAACAGGGAAATGAATTTGCCGCGTATACAATACATAACACATCCCGAAGAGGATTTCTCCAATTTAATTTGGCTTGATAAGCTTGCTGAAGGGGGGATTTCATGGGTTCAGTTGCGAATTAAAGAGGACGATTTAGCAGCTTTTCATCCGACACTGCATTACAAAGCAACGCTTTTTGAAATAGCTGATCTACTTCGCGAAAAAACGAATGAATTGGGTATGATTCTTACAATTAATGATCACCCTGAAGTTGCTCGACTGTCTAATGCGGATGGAATTCATTTGGGAACAGAAGATAAGGTAGAAGTATCGGATACAGATGGGTTTCCTGTTTATGGAGTGACAGCTCACGACATAATGGAAATCAGAAATTATCCTTTGGATAGAATTGATTATTTTGGCGTTGGACCATTCAAGCATACAAATACTAAAAAGAAAATAAAATCGGTTTTGGGAACGGAAGGTTATGTCCAGCTCATATCAGAAATGAAAAAGGTTAAAATTTCACAACCGATTTTTGCCATTGGAGGAATAGAAGAAAATTATATTGCTGAAATAATGCAAACAGGTGTTTATGGTATTGCTCTTTCGGGATTAATACATTACATTGATTTTGACGTAAATAAAATTAAAAACATTGTTCAAAAAGTTAACGACCATGCAAGATCCATTTAAACTAGGAGATAAGATATTTCAATCAAGATTGTTTACGGGAACAGGTAAATTCAGTTCAAATATAGAAATGGAACAAGCACTTTTGGCTTCTGAAAGTGAATTAATTACGGTTGCTTTGAAAAGAGTAGAGGCGACGATGCAAGATGATTTGTTGAAACATTTAAATCATCAGCACATTCACTTATTACCCAATACATCTGGCGTTCGAACGGCAAAAGAAGCGATTTTTGCAGCCGAATTGGCGCGCGAAGCTTTTGAAACGAATTGGATTAAATTAGAGATTCATCCTGAACCAAAGTATTTAATGCCTGATCCTATTGAAACTTTAAAAGCGACAGAAGAATTGGCGAAAAAAGGATTTATTGTTCTTCCTTATATTCACGCTGATCCGGTTTTGTGTAAACATTTGGAGGATGCTGGAACAGCTGCAGTTATGCCTTTAGGAGCGCCAATTGGCTCGAATAAGGGACTTAAAACGATAGATTTTTTGAAAATCATTATCGAACAAGCAAAAGTTCCGGTAATTATTGATGCCGGTTTAGGTTCACCTTCACACGCGGCAGAAGCAATGGAAATCGGAGCAAGCGCAGTTTTGGTGAATACGGCAATAGCAATCAATAGAAATCCTATTCAAATGGCTATTGCTTTTAAAATGGCTGTGCAAGCAGGTCGAATGGCTTTTTTAGCAGGAATAAATCAACAATTGGATAAAGCTGAAGCATCATCGCCTTTGACTGCATTTTTAGATTAATAAATCGTACGCCACAGAGCATTCTCGGAGGCGCGGATAAAATAGAAAGCAATGGAAACGTATAGTGAACATTTCGAAACCCTAAATTGGGATCAAATAAAGTCTGATATCTATTCCAAAACGGAAAGAGATGTGAGAAAGGTATTGGACAAACCAAAGCGAAGCTTAGCAGATTTTCAAGCTTTGATTTCCCCTGCCGCGGCTCCTTTTCTGGAGGAAATGGCGCAAATGAGTCGTGCGCTGACACAAAAACGTTTCGGTAAAACTTTGCGCATGTACATTCCAATGTATTTGTCGAATGAATGCCAAAATATTTGCACGTATTGTGGATTTTCTATGGACAATAAAATACCTCGAAAAACACTTTCCGACGAAGAAATAATAAAAGAAGCAGAAATTGTTAAGGCCATGGGTTATGACCATATTTTATTGGTAACAGGCGAAGCGAATAAAACAGTTGGAGTCGATTATTTTGTGAATGCGATTCGCCTACTTAGGCCTTATTTCTCACAGATTTCAATCGAAGTTCAACCGATGGAACAAGACGAATATGAAATCCTAAACAAAGAAGGTGTTTATGCCGTTTTGGTGTATCAAGAAACCTACAAAGAAGACGATTACAAATTGCATCACCCGAAAGGGAAAAAATCAAATTTTCAATATCGCCTGAAAACACCTGATAGGCTCGGTAAAGCTGGGATTCGTAAAATTGGATTAGGTGTTCTTTACGGTTTGGAAGATTGGCGAGTAGATACCTACATGTGCGCTGAACATTTGGCCTATTTAGAGAAAACCTATTGGAAAACACATTATGCTATTTCTTTCCCGCGTCTACGACCCTGTGCCGGAGGAATTGATTTAAAATCCAATATGACGGACAGAGAATTAGTTCAATTAATCTGTGCATATCGACTATTGAACGAAGAATTGGAACTTTCCATGTCCACTCGTGAATCAGAAAGCTTTAGGAATAATGTAATTCCTTTAGGTATTACCTCTATTTCAGCAGATTCTAAAACAGATCCAGGTGGTTATGCAAATCCACAAGTAAATCTAGAGCAATTTGAAATTGATGATAAACGATCAACCGAAACATATATTGATGTCATTAAAAAACAAGGCTACGAGCCTGTTTTCAAAGACTGGGATAAAGCGTTGATGTCATTTTTTAATTGAAATGTTAAGAAGACAAATAAATTTTGTAAAGTCTTTTTTTTTTAATATTGCTCAAGACTTACGGCCTAAGTTCATTAAATGTTATAAACAATTTAAAAATTTTAGCATGAAAAAAATAGTCGCAACATTTTTATTGGTATTGTTTGTAGCAAATAATGCTGATGCCAAATTAGTCAAGATTCATAGAAGAGGAAGCGATGACGGTGTTCATTACAACAAGGTTTCGGAGAGTAATGGGCTTTTTGTTCATTCGCTGAGTTGCACCGATCCAGGAACTATTGAATGTGGTTGGGCAACATCGACTCCTTATTTTGGAGATATCAGTGCGGATGAAATTGAAAATTTTGTCATTTCGAAAATAAACAACAACGAATACAGTGGAAGTACCAATTACAACGGTTTAGTTTATGTTACTTGGACCTACAATCCTGATACTGATGAATTGGAAATCACTATGAACGACGGCAATGATTAAAAATTTATTTAAGTTAAATATTTTAATTTTGGCGGTAGCAATATCGCCAAAATTGTTTTCTCAAAAACTACAAGTCGAATTTTTAAGAAATTTTTGTTTGGATTCGTCAGAATATTCAACGAACAACACAATTTATGAGGTGTTTGGAAATGAAATATATTACGCCACCTCAGAAGGGAGCGCACTCAAAATTTTTAAAAAGGATACGCAAGGTGATAAAAATGTATTTTTTTTAAAGAAAAATATCAAGGATTATTTTCTTGATTTTACAATTGATTCGTCAGGAAGTTTTTTTTTACTTTTTCAAACAAAACTCGTTAAATATCAGCTAAATGATGAAAACAGTATAGTATCCTACAAGGATATTGTTGCCGAAGCGCCTCTAAATTTAAGTTATGATAATGTTTACTGCACAAGTGGTAAAATTGTATTGACGCGCTGCTATAATTATGCTACCCTCGAAAAGGACACTTTGTTTGCAGAATTTAGCCTCTTTGATAGAACAAATTTGCAATTGGTTTACACCAAAAAAATAGTGCACGATGCTATTGGTTTCACACATTTAAGTTCTTATTTTATGGATGTAAATTATGGGAAAGTATTGTTAGTAAATGCATTAAAGAATAAAGCTTATATTTTCAATATAAATGAAAGAATGTCTGAAGATTCAGCTGGAGATGGAGCTTACTTAAACAAGAATATTTCAGAAATACCTTTTCCAACACAAATTATTCCTTATACAAATCCAAAAGCAATGGTCAGGGATGTAAGTACATTTGCAAAGAAAATAGATAGGTACGAAGGAGGCAGGTTCGTGAACGATTCGACTCTTATTTTAGTTAAAAAAAATAAAGGTAAATCGATAAATGGAAAAAGAACCATTTCAGTTTATCAACTGAATGACTCAATTGGAAACTGGGAATTTAAATCCAATAAAACGTTTAAAAACAAAATGATAAGCGGACGGTATGGAATTTTTAATTTTTATTATCCAACACATCTGAAAATACATAACAATCACGTATATCTTTCTGAAGCTTATTTTTTAAAAACCAATGTTTCCAAAAGAAAATTAAAAAGAGCTTACATGCGTGAGGATAATCTGAAAGTCGGTCTTTATGAATATTTTTTGGCGATTTAAAGTAATCCTAGTTTTTTTATTTGCGCTATCTTCCTGCAGAAATAGTCAGTATAAGGTGTATTCTAGTAACCTCAAAAAAAATTGGATAAACCTAAGCGACACAAATACGGTGGTTATTCTGAAAAATTATGTAGCTTGTAGTGGATGCATCCCAGAATTAGTGGACGATTATACTTTAAAAAAAAAGAAAATAATAATCGTCTCACTTGTTGACAAAGACCCAGTTGCGCTTAAAATGGCTCAAAAAGATTTGGGTTATATTCATGCCAATCAGTTAAGTATATTTTATCAATTTCACAAAAAAACAGATCCCTATTCTTATCGTTTTAGTAATAAAATATTCAGAAAATTCGATCATTTTGAATCGCCAATAGTATTGTTAACAGATTCATTAGGCAGCACAGTGATTCAGACTTATAAGGATTTCAAAAACAAAACAATGGGTACAGATTAACACATGCTTTGTGATTAATTTGACATATTGGCAATATCCAACAAAAAATCAACATTTTCCTCTATATGATTCCCGATTACGATTACATTGGCACCGGCACTTTTTGCATTTTTTATTTGTTCGATAGTTCTTATTCCGCCACCAACAATTAATGGAACTTCTAAGCCTGAACACCTTTCTATAATTTCACTTGAAATGGAATTTTCGGCTCCGCTGCCCGCATCTAAATAAATTAGACTTTTTCCTTGGAGAATGCCAGCGATTACTGTATTCTCAATTAAACTAATTTGATTTTGAGGAATAGGAGATGTTTGACTAACATAAGCTACGGCCGAATGATTTCCACCATCAATTAATAGGTAGGCAGTTGGAATAATTTCCAAATTCGATTCAGAAATATTTTTCGCAGTGCGAACGTGCTGACCTATTAAATAGTCGGGATTTCTTCCTGAAAGTAAGCTCAAATATAAAATTGCATCTGCATTTTCATCATATTGATAAACGTCGCCTGGAAAAAGTACGATTGGTAATTCACTATTTTCTTTTAAAAAATGAACTACATTTTGGAGGTCAGACTTCTCAACGGTGCTTCCGCCAACAAATAAATAATCGACATTTGCAAAATTTAATTTTTTAATAAAATCCTTTTTGTTCGAAAAATCAAATTTGTCAGGATCAATCAATATCGCTATTTGCCCTTTTTTAGACTTGATTCTTCTATAAATCTCTTGGTTCAATTTCAATGGGAGCAGAGTTTATTGTTAATACATTGTGGCCAGAGGAGAAAACACGGAGAGGCACGTTTATAATATGCTGTGGATTATGTATGCGTCCAAACCAGGCTTCATCCTTTTTGAAAAGGCGTAGGTCATCTTTGAAACTGATTTCGTTTCTACCGGCAAGTTTATATAAAGTCTCTTTAGCTGACCAAGCCATTGTCATTTCAATTTCACTAGACGTGTCGAACATTTCAATTTCCTCATCGTGGAGGAATTTTGGAAATGTTTTTAATGCCAATCCTCTTATTGCTTCTAAATCAAATCCAATTTTATAGTCAGAAACAGCAATCCCAACGACATCTGTTGTGTGACTGATAGATATATATTTATTCGAACTGATATGCGGTGCGCCTATTACATCATAGGTAATTTCATCTTTTCCAAAAATTGAATTTCTAAGCATACGGGTCGCAACGAATTCTCTTTTTTTAATTGTATTCTGTATTTTATTCAATTTTAAAACCTCATTGGGTAATAATTCTTCATGAAAATTTTCTGGAGCAAAATCTTTGTAAGCTAACAGATTGATCTTTATTGAATCATTAATTGAAATACTGTGGGTGTTCGAGAAATCCATATCGTGTTTCAAAGTTAACAAAAAATAAAAGTGTCAGCTTTATTTTTAGACATGTATATAGTAATGAAATATCGTTAAGAAAGAGTTAAGAAATCTAAGGAAGGATTTCTACCTTTGTTAAGTTAAGTTAAAGAAATTTTAGAGAATTTCAATTTTGAGCGAATCATGGAAGCGGAATTTGTCTATATTTACGACTTCTTGCAAAAAAAATGTTAAAACAAAAATAGAAGCATATGCTACGTAATTTTACTTTGTTGCTGTTAATCTTCTTATCTACAGCTACTTTTGGTTTCGGTCAAGTAGGTCTGGGTACTTTGAAAGGTTCAGTTATCGATGCTGATACAAAACAACCGATACCTTTCTGTAAGGTATTGATCATGCAAAACGGAAGCGTTAAGGGTGGAGCGAACACGGATTTCGATGGAAAGTTTCAAATTAATTCCATTGGAGTTGGCTCGTATGATGTTGAAGTCAGAAATGAAACAGAAGGTTATCAACCCACTGTTTTGACAGGTGTAATTGTTTCTTCAGATCAAATTACCTTCTTGGATGATATGAAGATTTCTAAAGCAAAGAATGTTCAAGAAATTGAGGAAGTTAAAGTTGTGGCTTATAGAGTCCCGTTGATTAACAAAGACGGAGGTTCCTCTGGTGCAACCGTTACTCGTGAAGATATAGCGCGACTTCCTGTTCGTTCTGCTGCTGGTGTTGCTTCCACTGTTGGAGGTGTAAACGCACAAGAAGGAGGAGAAATTAGTGTGAGAGGTTCTCGTGGAGATGCAACTTTTTATTATATAGACGGTATTAAAGTTCGTGGGTCAACGAATTTGCCCAAATCAGCGATTGAGGAAGTTACTGTAATAACGGGTGGTTTGCCAGCAAATTACGGTGATGCAACAGGAGGTATTATTTCTGTAACGACGAGAGGTCCAAGTTCAACATACTTTGGTAGTGCTGAATTAGTAACTTCTGGTTTCTATTTCAAAGGAAAAGATGTAAATGGGTATGATGGAAAAGTATTTGGATTGGACAAATATGCCTACAACCTTATGGAAGGCATGTTCTCCGGTCCGCTTTGGATGATTAAAGATTCTACAGGTGCAAAAGTAAAGCCGCGCTTAGGATTTTTGGTTTCTGCAAATTATACAAGAGAGTTAGACCCAAGACCAGTTGGAAACGGTGGCCAATACCGAATCAAAAAAGACGTTCGCGATTCATTAATTGCTAACCCTTTGCGCCCAACAGGTCTAGGAAGAGGTACTTTTAGTAATGCTTTGTTCTTGAAGCAAGATAATTTCGAACAAACTCCTTGGAGAATGAACGCTCGTCAAGGAGTGTTATCAGCTCAAGGAAAGCTTGATGTTAATACAGGGCCAAGTGTGAATCTTACATTTGGTGGCTCGATGAACTATAACAATCAATCCTTAGCCAGTTATTCAAACTCGCTCCTAAATTTCACCAACTACGGCGTTTCAAAATCATTTGATTGGAGAGTTTTTGGTAGATTGACACAACGATTTTCGAATGATAGAGAAGGCTCAAGCTCGAAAATAGGAAGTGCTTTTTATTCACTGATGATTGATTATTCAAAACAAAAGAATGAATTCTATGATCCAAATCATAAATTTAATATCTTTAATTATGGTCATGTAGGTACTTTTACAACAACGAGAAGACCATCGTATGAGTTTAATACAACTGCTCAGAGATGGGAACATAACGGGTTCAGAGATTTATTAGTCGAATTTAGCCCATCTGAGACAAACAAGACATTAGCTGCGATTACAACTCAATACTACTCAATTTACGAAGGTCAAGCTACTGGGAATTACGAGAACTTGTTCCAAATTCAACAAGGTAATGCTCTTAGAAATGGTGATAGTCCACAGACTGTTTATAATATTTGGGCAAACATTGGCTCACCTTACAATGGTTTTGGTAAAAGTGAAAACGACCAATTTCGTATTACGGGTTCAGGTTCTGCAAATATTGGTGACCACTCCATATCTCTCGGATTCGAGGTTGAACAACGTTGGGACAGAGGTTGGGGAAGTGGAGACTTAGGTCCTACAAGCATTTGGCGAAATGCTCGTCTTTTAGCAAACTCTCATATCACTGAAGTTGATTTATCGTCTGGTGTTGAAAGTGACTCTGGCTCATTTAAAAGAATTACATACAATCGTTTGAATACAGGTTATGCGTATAATTCTGGAACAGGCGAATACGGCGGACAAGGCGGGAAACTTGACATCAACGGAAATACAATTTTGGATCAGCAGTCATTTTTTGATTACAATTTGCGTAAAAAATTAGGGTTTAATGTCAGTGGTACGGATTTCATTGATATTGATCAATACGACCCAACTACTTTTACCCTAGATATGTTCTCTCCTGATGAATTATTCAATTCAGGAAATTCTTTTGTTTCATATTATGGATATGATCATACAGGATCTAAAGTCCGCGGAAAGACAGACGTAAACGACTATTTTGAAAAATTTGATAAGAATGGAAACTACCAAAGATTTATTGGAGCGTTCCAACCAATATATCTTGCGGGATATATCATGGATAAATTCTCCTTTAATGATTTAGTGTTCAATGTTGGTGTTCGTGTAGATATGTTTAATGCCAATCAACCTGTATTAAAAGATCCGTATTTATTGTATCCTGCGAGAACAGTAAAAGAAGCCAGAGAGTTGGCTGTTTCTGACCCAAATACGTACAGTTGGGTAGAGATTCCTGCATCTATGGGGGATGATTACACGGTATATGTGAATGACGTAAAGAATCCGAATTCAATAAATGGATTTAGAAAAGATACGAGATTTTATAATGCTCAAGGTACTGAGGTTTCAGATCCAAAGTTAATTAACGGTCCGAATGGAATTCAGCCGTGGTTGTTAGATCCTTTTCAAAATTCGCCTAATGCGAGTGCATTTAAAGATTACAAACCTCAGATTAACGTTATGCCACGTGTAGCGTTTTCTTTCCCTGTTTCTGACGAAGCATCTTTCTTTGCTCATTATGATATCTTGACAAAACGCCCAACAAATAATAGCCGTTTCGATCCATATGCATACCAGTTTATTGAATTTAGATCAGATATCATAAACAATCCAAACTTGCAACCAGAGAAAACGATTGATTATGAAATCGGGTTCCAGCAAGTTTTGTCTAAAACATCTTCTTTGAAAATCTCTGCTTTTTATCGTGAGCAAAGAAATAACGTTCAATTACAAAGTTTCAACGGGGCCTACCCAATCGATTACCGAACATTCGGTAATCGTGACTTTGGTACAGTTAAAGGTTTAACAGTAGCTTATGATTTAAGAAGAACAGGTAATGTGAGAATTACAGCAAACTATACGCTTCAATTTGCTGACGGAACAGGTTCGAATGCTACTTCAGCTTCTGCTTTGATCCAAGCAGGTTTGCCCAACTTACGTGTGATTTCTCCATACTCTTTCGATCAGCGTCATGCATTTGCAGTTACAATTGATTATAGATATGGTTCCGGAACAAATTACAACGGACCTGTCGTGAAAGGAATAAATATTCTCGAAAATACAGGTTTGAATATATTCTCTAATATTTATTCAGGTGCTCCATATTCTTCTCAGAGTAACATTACGAATGTTGCTCAAGGAAATACAATTACGCCGAGTTTAACAGGAACACAGAATGGTTCACGATTGCCATGGTCTTATCGTTTAGATTTACAATTGGATAGAACATTCGATCTTGTTATTAAGAGAGGTGAGGATAAGAAAAAACCAGTTTTCTTGAACGTTTACATACGTGCAACGAATTTGTTGAACCAATTCAATCGACTTAACGTTTATCGTGCAACTGGAAATTGGAATGATGATGGTTATTTAGCAGCTGCTCAAAGCCAAACATCAATTCAGAACCAAACAGATGAGCAGTCGTTCAGAGATTATTATACAATGAGCATTAATAATGCATTGAATATCTCTGTTCCAAGAACAATAAGATTAGGGGTGAAGTTTGATTTTTAAAAAATTAATACAATAGAGTTATGAAAAAAGTATCAGTCCGTTTTTTACTGGTCACCATTGCAATGATTTCTTCTCAACTCGTTTTCGCTAAAGAAGACGTTAGAGGAAAAACATCCCAAAATGCACCTAAACCGTATGTTGTCCCTGCAAAAGGAGCGCAATGCGTACCATCGGTAACAGCATTAGAAATGGAATTTAATGATGTAAAAGCATTGCTTCAACAAGGAGGTCGTATGTTCGAACGTCCAGGAACCCAAGTAGCCGCCTATGAGGTTCCAAAAGGAAGTGGTTTGAGAGCAATTTTTGCCGGTTCACTTTGGATGGGTGGAGTAGATGCCAACGGTCAATTGAAGTTAGCAGCGGTTCGATTTAAGCAAGTTGGAAATGATTTTTGGGCAGGTCCATTGACCGTTAATGCAAATAATGGTAATTACAACCCTTTTGTGCCAGGTGGGGACGATGTTGTTCGAGATTTCGGACCAGCTGACATTCTTAGTGCTGAATGTATCGCTTATGATAGATTTTTTACCATCCAAAAAGGAGAGGTGACAAATTTTAAAATTTGGTGGGATTACGATCAGGGAATCACAACTACACCTGTAAATAAACCAAGCGCAGACGTAATTAATAGAATTTCAAACTGGCCAGCTCACGGTGATATTAGTTTAGGACAAGATTTTTATTTAGCTCCTTTTTACGACAATGATGGTGGAGGTTCTTACGATGCGTTAATTGAGGGAGATTATCCTTGGTATGACGACATTTTAGGTCGTGACGATATCCAATGTGGTGTTGATAGAAGAGTCTCTCTTTTTGGAGACGAAACGCATTGGTGGGTATTTAACGATAAGGGAAATATTCATACGGAAACTGGCGGAGATCCAATTGGTATGGAAATTCGTGCTCAAGCATTTAGTTTTGCTACGAACGATGAAGTGAATAGAATGACTTTTTATAACTACGAGTTAATTAACAGAGGTGTACAGACTTTGTTTACTACTTATTTCTCACAGTGGCTAGATCCAGATTTGGGAAATGCGCAGGATGATTACGTCGGTTGTGATGTTTCAAGAGGATTAGGTTATTGTTACAATGGTGATAACAACGATGAAAGTGCGAGTTCGAATATTGGTTACGGATTAAATCCTCCAGCAATTGGGATTGATTTCTTTGAAGGACCCTACTTAGATGCAGATGGAATTGATAATCCAGGTCCAAGATTAGACTCTGTTACTGGAAATTATATTCCTCCAAGTCTTCAAAATGCACTAGATAGTAATGGAATTGTTTACCGCGGTATAGGAACAGGTTATTCTGATAATATCATTGATAACGAGCGTTTTGGAATGAGACGTTTCACCTACTTTACAAACGGTGCATCATTCCCTTACACAGATCCTCAATCCGCTGCACAATACTACAATTTCATGTCCGGATCTTGGGCAAATGGTTCTGACATGTATTACGGTGGAACTGGTGCGCAAGGAAGTGGAACATTGATTCCTTCTGATTATATGTTTCCTGCTGATTCAGATCCATTGAACTGGTCAACTGCTGGAACAGATCCTGGTTTCGATTGGAGTGAAGCTTCTACGGATGGTGGAAGTGCGTTTAATCCCTCAGGTGACAGACGTTTCGTTCAGTCTGCTGGTCCATTTACATTAAGACCAGGTGCTGTGAACAACATTACAGTCGGTATTGTCTACGGACGTGGTGTTTCAGGAGATTTGTTTGGCTCAGTGTTGGCATTAAAAAGAGCTGATACAAAAGCACAAGCCTTGTTCGATGCATGTTTTAAAATTCTAGATCCACCAAATGCTCCGCGTTTGCAAATACAAGAATTGGAAAATGAATTGATTTTAACGATTGATAATCCTATTGGTTCGAATAATTATAAAGAAGGTTACGAAGAAGAAGACGAAATCAATATCGTTGATCCGGGTGTAGATAAGTTCTATCGTTTCGAAGGTTATCAAATATTCCAAATGGTTGATGAGTCAGCATCAGTTGCGGATATTGCTGACAAAACAAGAGCGCGGATAGTTGCTCAATGCGATCTCAAGAATTATGAGAATAACTCTTTGGGTTTACCAAATTTAGAAAAACCCGTAAAAGATTTGATTAATTTTGAGTTTGATGAAGAATTGGGCTACGATATACCTACATTAAAAGTGAGTGGATCTAATACTGGTGTAAAGCATTCTTTCGTTGTTTCTGAAGATTTATTTGCGCAAGGGACTAGAACCTTAGTTAATCATAAAACATATTATTATGTGGCTGTTTCTTATGCTTTTAATAATTATTCAGATTACAACCCGAATGATGCAACGAAGATAAATGGTCAGAAAATTAAATATATTGCTTCTCGTTTAGGTTACGATCAAACAGCAGTTCAACCAGTTTCAGCTATACCCCATAATCCGGCACCAGAAGCTGGAGGGACTTATCAATTGTCAGATTATGGTGCAACGCCAAAAATAACGCGATTAGATGGCCATGGAAATGGCGGTCGCGTTTTGGAACTCACAGCAGCATCTGAAGCTTCAATTTTGAACAGTGGATTTTTAGCTACACCAGAATATCAAAACGGAAAAGGACCAATCAACATAAAAGTAGTGGATCCATTAAATGTTGCCAACGGGTATTTTGAATGTGAATTTAGAGACTATACTACAAACGCAACTTTATTCGGAAATGCTGCCGATACAGCAAAGTGGATTATAAACCGTTATGATTCAAAAGGCGGAGTGTTATTAGAATCTGTTAGTTCCGAGCAAATGATATCCGCAGATAATGAACAACTAATTCCACAATGGGGCGTCTCAGTTCAAATTAACCAGACAAAATATTTTGTTGAAGTAGGTTCGGGTCCTTTGACCGTGGAAACAACGGCCGTTTTGGAGTCATCATTGGCTTTTGCTGATAGTTCTCGTCCGTGGTTGTCTGGAATTATAGATGCAGATGATTATACACCTTCTAATTGGATTCGTTCGGGAAGTTTCCAAGCAGATCCTGCAACGAATTATCCTTTTCCCCCAACAGGTTTTGGTGCAGAACTTTACGAAAGTGGTTTGTGCTATAAAGATGAGATTGGAAAGGATCCAGATAAGCGTTGGTCGAAAATATTGGAAGGCGCTATGGCTCCTCATGCTCTAGTTGGATATCAATGTGATTTTATGCCTTTGGCATATTATAAATCTTCTCCGAGCTATCCCAATTCTCCAGAATCTACGCCTGGTTCGGCTAGAAACAATGCTGCTTTGGCTTTTTCACCTAGTATTGATATTGTTATAACAAGTGACAAATCGAAATGGACGAAATGTCCAGTAATTGAGTTAGGTCGAGATGCATCTCTGAATATCAATGGCGCTAAACCCGGAGGTATGAGAAAAAGTGCAAGTTTGGATAAAAATGGAAATACAATTGCCGGTAGCGAAGGCATGAGTTATTTTCCAGGATATGCAATTGATATTGAAACTGGTGCACGTTTGAATATGGCTTTTGGTGAAAATTCATTCTTAGGTCAAGATGGCGGTGGTGACATGAAATGGGAACCAAGTACAAATCGTTTCGGTGCAACTGGGAATCCTTTGTTAGGAGGTATGCATCCGATCTATGTATTCTCGCACAAACAAAAAGAGGTCAACGGTGCAAGTAGTTTGTATGATATGGGTTATTATTCTGAGAGTAGTAACGAATTGGAGAACTTGCTGATTGACATGGTAGATAATAATAGCAATAGTGCAAAAACAAATTTCTATAATAGTCTTACGTGGGTTGGTTATCCAATTCGGACAGTTAATAGAAGTATGTTTGAAACAGATGTGCGTATTCGAGTTCGTATAAGCAAAGAGTATAAAAATTTCGTTGCAACAGGAGAAAATGGTGGAAAACCAAAATATTCATGGTCAATGAATGATTTGGCTCCGCGTAAATCTGATAGAAATGCTTTGGCTGATATCTTGAATACAATTCGTGTTGTTCCGAATCCATATTATGCTTATTCTGAGTACGAACGCAATAGATTGGATACACGTGTTAAAATTACAAACCTACCGGAAGTATGTAATGTCAATATTTATGCGACAAATGGTAAGTTAGTTCGTAGTTTTAAGAAAGATAGTCCTGTAACGAGTATAGACTGGGATTTGAATAATCAACTCGCAATTCCGGTTGCAAGTGGAGTCTATTTGGTTCATATTGATGTTCCAGGTGTAGGGGAGAAAGTTTTGAAATTCTTCTGTGGAGTTCGACAAGTTGACTTACAAGGTATATAAAATACAAAGAGCAAAAAATGAGAAATTCAATGAGATCAATCAAAAATAAGATGCTAGTTGGCGCATTGCTTTGCAGTTTCGCAGTGACAGCTGGAAATGAGGATCGTGTAGGTTCATCCGGAGCATCTCAACTTTTAGTTAATCCTTGGGCGCGAAGTTCAGCACTAGGTGATGCAAACATTGCATCATGTACGGGTTTAGAAGCAAGTTATATAAACATTGCCGGATTGGCTTTTACAGATAAAACACAACTGAAGTTTAATACCGCTAACTGGATGGGAAATGCAGGAATACAAATGTATTCGGCAGGAATTGCCCAAAGAGTTTCTGAGCAAGGTGTTATTACTTTAAGTGTACAGTCAATGAATTTTGGAGATATTGATATAACAACAGTGAATTTGCCAGAAGGAGGTATTGGAACATTTTCGCCTCGTACAAACATAATTAACGTCGGTTATGCAAGAACTTTTTCGAGTTCAATACATGCAGGGATTAACCTAAAGGTTATTTCTGAAAGTATTTCGAATGTAAAAGGTACAGGTGTGGCATTGGATGCAGGAATTAAGTACATTACTGGAGAACAAGACCAAGTGAAGTTTGGTATTACGTTGAAGAATGTTGGTCCTGTGCTGCGATACAAAGGTGATGGTTTCACGAAACAGGCGTCCTATTCCTCAACAGGTAAAGTTACATCCTTGGATCAGCGCGTTCAAGCTTATGAATTGCCCTCTTTATTGTCAATTGGTGCATCTTATGATTTTCTTGTAAATGACAAGAATAAAATTGTGGCAAACTTTGGTTACACGGCTAACTCATTTTTTTACGATCAATTCCGATTAGGTGCCGATTACGGCATGACCACAGAGAAGCTTGCTTTTAATTTACGTGCTGGATTTGTATATGAGAAGAACATCTTCTCTGTTGAAAATAGATCGAATGCGCTATTAGGACCAACAGCAGGATTCTCTGTTGATGCACTTGTAGGTAAAAATAAAAATGCACTAGGTGCAGAATACAGTGCACGATTTGCAGGCGTATTTGGAGTCATTCATACATTTGGTATAACGATTAGTTTGAAATAAGATAAAGCTTAATTATATTTGTTAGACAAGAGAGTTCAATATGGGCTCTCTTGTTTTCTTTTTTAATAAATTGATAATAAGAAATAATGTCACAGATATCATACTATACAGAAGCAGGTCTTAAGAAGTTAAGAGATGAATTATACGATATGAAGTCGGTTCAGCGTCCTTCTATTAGCGAACAAATTGGTGAGGCTAGAGATAAGGGTGATTTGTCAGAGAACGCGGAGTACGATGCGGCCAAAGAAGCACAGGGTATTCTCGAAATGAAAATTGCTAAGCTTGAAGCGGTAATTGCAAATGCAAGAATCGTGGATGAAACAAATATGGACGATTCAAAAGTCTATATCCTATCAACGGTAAAAATTATGAACGTCGCAAATCGTTCGGAAATATCATATACTTTGGTAGCTGAAAACGAAGCAGACTTGAAGGCAAAAAAGATTTCAATTGATTCTCCAATAGGTAAAGGTCTATTGGGTAAAAAACGAGGTGATATTGCAGATGTTCAGACGCCAAATGGAATTATTCAATTTGAAATCATTGATATTTCTAGAGGATGAGTTCGCTTTTCACGAAAATCGTGCTAGGTGAAATACCAGCATATAAAGTTGCGGAAACGGAGAATCACTTTGCTTTTTTAGATATTCAACCTTTGCGTATTGGTCATGTTTTAGTGATTCCTAAAAGTGAAATTGACAATATTTTTGATATTGAAGATGACGAACTTGGAGAATTAATGAAGTTCGCTAAAGTAGTTGCTAAAAAGATTGAAAGCGAATTTCCATGCAGAAAAGTAGGCGTTGCTGTTGTTGGATTAGAAGTGCCTCATGCGCATATACATCTAATACCAATAGATAATGTCTCTGATATGGATTTCAAACAAGCCAGATTGATTTTGTCTCCCGAAGAATTGGAGGATATTGCTTTTCGCTTAAGAAAGGCATAAGTTTTGTAACTTATTCGTTAGCAATGAAAAGTATTTTTAGGAGAAGATTATTTGCGTCAACCCTGGCATTTTTGTTTGGGAGTGTTACTTTTTCTCAAAATTTAAATAAAGAGAACTTGAATATTTTATTTGTGGGTAATAGTTATACCCACATGAATGAAATGCCTTTTATCTTCGATAGAATGGCAAAATCTAAAGGTAAATCTGTTCATGTCGAAATGAATACACGAAGCGGTTCATCCTTCCAAGCTCATACAACTCGTCCAGATTTATTCAAAACAATACAAAGTCAAAAATGGGATTTCGTAGTCCTCCAAGGTTATAGTCGTGAATTATCATATGACCTTAGCCATATTGATACCGCTACAATGCCCTATATACAACAAATATTAGACAGTATTTATCAGCAGGATTCTTGCACGAATGTGTTGCTTTATATGACTTGGGGATATAAGGACGGCTTTTTAGATCGCCCTGAAACGGATACATATGAAAAAATGGCGGATAAAATAGCGACAGGTTATCAGTACTTAGCGGACAGTCTTAAACTTCCAATCGTTCCCGTAGGAATGGTATGGAAAGATTTTCGCAAGAAGTATCCAGAAATTGAATTATATGATGCGGATAAAGCACATCCAAGTAAAAATGGTTCTTACATAAGTGCGAGTTGCTTTTATGCCGCAATCTTTAATGAATCTCCTGAAGGGGCAATTACTTCAACCATAAGTAATGAAATTGCACCTAAAATCCAAAAAATGGTAGCTAGTTACGTTTTGGAGAACTACAAAAGGTATAAGTTAGATGTAAATACATATTCCATAAAAACTCTGCGCACTGTTGAAGGAAAGTTTATGTTTTATGGCAAAACTAATTTTCCTGACGCAACATCAATTGATTGGAGTTTTGGGGACGAAAATACGTCTACGGACAAAAATCCGATTCATCGATATACAAAACCTGGCGTTTATAAAATTGTATTAAAAGTTGAAGACAAATGCGGAACGAGAATTATCGAACGAACGGCAGAGTTTAGAGAGCCTAAAAAACCAATTGCAAAACCAAAACCTCATCCAAAAAGAGGGAATATGCCTCGGAAGAAAATTTAAGCTTTAAAAATAATGCTTTTAAGCTTCTTGAGCGGCCAAAATAATATAGCTTTAAACTTGACATAAACCTCTGTTAGAGCTTCTAAGTATTTCGTGAAGATCACAAACACAACAATAAAACTTAGAGCTGAGAATATTGCTTGAAAAGGAGTTAACGATTCTTTTAATATGTGGTTAAGGCCAATCCCAAAAATACCACTGTACAATACGATTACATGGACTATGTATATTTGGAGCGTATTTTGACCAACCTTTAAGAACAAAGAATCTTTAACGTTTACGTATTTTTCAATGAACATTAATATGCCTATTACGATAAGAACCTGTCCTAAACGGCCGTATAGCCAAGAATTAAATGACAAGTCAATGGAGCTGTCTGTATAAATGTATTTAAAAATTAAATCGACCGTCTCAAAAATGGTATATCCAAATAGATTTAAAGCCAGTCCAAGACCAATAAATGTAATTGGAAACCAATCTTTTCTGACGTGCTCATGAAACCTGTTGAGTAAAGCCCCAACCATTCCTCCATATAATGTAAAAGCTACCCATGGTACAATTGGAAATACAGAATCAGGCCCTTTAATCATATTTTGAATGAGCAATGGCCAATCGGTTAACAAATAAGTTTCTTCCGGTAAATTTTTCAAGTAAGGATAAAAACCAAAGAGAGTCGTTGCGGAGAGAAAATAATAGAACCAAAGTCCAGCTTTTCCGATGAGTTTGTAAAGTCCAAAAATCAATAATAAAAAAGCAATACCAATACCAATACTTTGCAGAACATGGAAGGCATATACCCAATTACTCACGTTGCCGCTGATATATTGATCAATATTTTGAATATTTAATTGAAGTGCATAACCCCAAAATAGTAATTCCATAGAACGTTGGAATCCTTTTTTAACGCGTCTATTTTTAAAGTAACCCGCTTGAACGTTATTGGTTAACAAATAAACAAAAACTACTCCTGTAACCGTAAAGAACATGGGAGCAGTAAAACCTCGAACGAAATTCCAAGTGGCATAAACGAGATTGTTTTCGTCACGGTAATACTGGCCAAGTGTTAGACCAATGAAATGGCCCTCTAACATTAATAAAATCGCAATGGATCTCGCCATGTCGATGAACTTCAGACGTTCGCGAGGCGCTTTTACAACTTCAGTAATTTTATCGTTCATTATTTGATTTTAAACAAAATTAGAATAATCTTCATTTCAACAACTAGTTTTCTATCGTTGCACTCAGAATGAGACGGATTTCTTCTTCAGCATTCTTCGTTTTGATATAAACAGATTTAACAATTTCTCCGTTATATCCAAAGGGGTCAAAGGTAAAAGTAATGGTGGTAATTTCACCAGGAAGTAATGTGTTTTTTCCAATTTTCACTTCACTGCAATCACACGGAATTCGGGGAGGTAAAAATGAAATAGGATGGCTGTTGTTATTTGTAACTTGATAGCGGATATTAACGATTTTCTTTGCTGAAATTCTCCCCAGATTTTGAATATTGGAACTTAACTTTAATGGCAAATCGATTATGCTATCTGTAAAAAAGTTTAAACTTTGAATTTCAATTTTTCTTTCTAAACCCGCGGCTCTTGAATAAACAGAGTTTTTTTGATCATTCAAGTTGTCACTTACCAGTTTATTCGCCGTGTATTCACCAAAAGGTATTTCAGAAAATGAAAGTTGACCACCATTTTCTGAAGTATTCTGGATGTAGGACGCAAAAACACCATTATCTAGAGCGGATAAATAATTGATTAAGGAACCTATTCTGCGCTTCGTTAAATGTACATTATAATCAGTTTTGGCTAAGGGACTTGCAAATCCTTTGATGGTTAAATTGATCTTCCGGCCTTTTTGCAACTCGTCGAGAAGTAACTCCTGAAAAATTTTCAAATCTTTTACGCCTTGGTCAACATATTCGATAAAGAAAGATTCTATATCCTCTTTCGCCTCATCGGAATTTTCACCACTTAATCCATTCGAATATTCTTTTTGGTATTTAGCCAGCATGGCTTTGTATTCGAAATAACTTTCGATATAATTAATTTTTGTTGTCGTATCTATACTTTTTGGATTGGGAACATCGTTGTGGAAATATAGGGTTACAGGTAAACGCTTCATCAATTCCTCCAATGTTTCTTTTTTTGCAGGTGGCGCAACAATAATCGGCTTTTTTAATTCAAAAATATCACTACAACAAGTTGGATTTTTACTGAATTGAACACCAATACGATTACTCGATAGAAATTCCTGAGTACCGTTTTTAAAATAATACAGGTCGTTCGCGGGACTATTATAAGGTTTTCCCAAGTTAATGGGATCCAGCTGTTTACCATCATACTTCGAAGAAAAAACATCTAAACCTCCGAAACCATCAAACCACGAACTCGAAAAATACAAGGTTTTATTTGTTTCATCCCAAAAGGGAGTTGTTTCATTGTCTGTAGAGTTTAAATTTTTAATATTGCGCACTCTGCCAAATTGATTGCCGTTTCTTATTTCGCTGTACCACAAATCGAGACCACCTGCTGTACCAGATCTGTCGGAAGCGAAAACTAGGATTTCTGCATTGTCCCAATTTACAATGCACGGCATCGTTGTGTTAGCTCCAGGTTCATTAATTATTGTTCCGAGGGAGTCTGGACTGAACCATTCGCCATCTCGGTAACGAGCGACCATGATTTTACATTTGTAATTGTGATTATCCTCGCCGCATAAACTGTAGTAAAATCGATCTCCATCCAATGAAAATGTTCCGTTTCCATTGCTGAATTTTTCGACTTTCAGTTCTTTTATCAAAACGGGTGCTGATTCTTGATTTACTTTCAAATCACTTTTATACAAGTGTGTTCTATAATTTTTGTCGTAAACTTCTTCTTTAATGGAAATGGAATCCGCCTTCAGAGATGAAAAAATAAATAGTGAATCTTTTATAATGTGCCCAAATTCAGCATCTGTTGTATTGACTGTTCCTAGATATGGATTCAACGAAATATCGTTATTTTCCAACGCTGACTTTGCCCAAAGACAACTTTCAATTTCCCTTCTTGATTTGGTGTACAAGTACCCTTTTTTGTCTCTAGCATATTTCTTTTTAGCGAGTTTAAAGGATTCAATTGCTTCCTCATATTTGCCATTTTGTTTTTGCATTAAACCCAATTGTAAGAGACTCGGTGGGTAAATTAAAGTGCCTTCTTTGTCGTAAACGATTTGATAATATTTTTCTGCATTCCGATAATCCTTGTAGGCGCGCAATGTTTCGGCATATCCCCAATTTATGGCAACAGAATTCGAATCAATTTTTAATGCCTTTTCATAATATTCCAAGGCATATATGAAATCACCTTTTTGATATTGCTCCTCGGCGTATTGCAAGTATTTACCAATTTCTGTTTGTGAATATGCATTTAAGCAAAATCCCATAAAAAGAGTAAGGCTTAAATATAATCTGGACATATGCGATGAGTGATTTTTTTAGGTTTCAAAGATTGATGGATGTATCTAATGGCAATTTCAAGTCCGCCTCGGGCATTGCTTGCTTGTGTTAATTTGGAGAAATTCAAGTCGTAGCTTACACCCAAAAACCAATTTTGATAATCCATTCCCAAACTAATGAACCCAGCGTCTTTCGTTCGATACCAAATTCCAGCATAAACAGCTCTGTACTGACCCAAATGTTCCTTCATAATGTACTTCACAGAAGATCCTAAAACGAATTCTTTATACTTGCCCTGCAGAGAAAGATTAACCGCTGGCAGCAAAAATAAGTTTTTATCTATTTTGTGATCAAGTCTGGCGTGAAAATTAGTGCGAATATCCCGCTGAATTTTTGCTCCTAAAAAACCTTGATCTGGACGGTTGAGATTAAACAACCCAAGACCTGTATTTAATTTATTTCTTGTGTTTAATGTCCAATCGAAAACAAACCCCAGCCCCGTAGAAAAATTTGTCCGACTGTTGGCGCTGAAATTTTCATTGGTCGATAAGTTTTCATCATATTGAACACCATTGTACTGATTATCGAAAGTCAATAACTGGGTGTTAATTTGTCGTTGATTTATTCCCACATTTATACCGGGTCTAAAAACTAAGCTAGAGTCACGAGTAAGATATACAGGAAGGTTTAAATTAATTTGAATTTCGAGTGTTTGCAATTTGCCGTCGCCAACCGCATCGTGAAACAGTAAACCTCCAATCCCTAAGTTTTTCAGTTTCGTTAATCGACCATCAACAGAAATCGACGTTGTTTGAAAAGGAACCGTAACCGCTCGCCATTGATCACGATAATTGCCTATGAACCGATAATCGCCTTTGAAGTTTCCGGCTTGACCAGGGTTTTGGAATATTGGGTTATCAGAGAATTGTGACCAATGTACGTCTTGCGCTACAATTACAGTAGGAGCGAGGGAGAGAAAAATGATGAGAAGTTGTAATCCATTCATTCGTCAATGAAATTAATCAAAAAATGATGGATGACAAAAAGAAAATGTTAGCGTAAGTCCGATTAATTATTACTTAAGGCGTACTTACCGAAAGAGGAATTATTTTACCACGATAAAACCGATGACCATTGAATAGGAAATCAGCGATGTAATTTGCCATTTCTTTTGGAGTATGTGGCGCTTCATAACCCGGAAACGCTTCGTTCAACATTTCCGTTTGGACAGCTCCTAGACAAAGACAATTCATGGAAATAGTGGTTTCTTTGAATTCTTCAGCAAATAACTCTGTGAAACTGCACAAGGCAGCTTTCGATGTAGAATAAACGCTAAGTCCTGCAAATTTCACGCTTCCCTGAAATCCTCCCATTGAACTGATATTTAAAACATGCGCACCCGATTTTAGTAAATGGGGAACAGCTGCTTGGGTAGATTGAATAAGGCCCAAAATATTTGTTTGATACGATGATTGTATGTCATCAGCGGTTAACTCTAAAAAAGGTTTGTTTACAAGTTTTCCAGCATTGTTAACCATGAAATTTATTTCCCCGATACCTTCGAAAATAAATTCAGCGTTTGATCGAACTTTATCAGAATTCAAGTCGAATCGATGAAAAATTATATTTGCATGTGCAGCAAATTCAGGACAATTATTTCTAGATAGCGCATGGATCTCATTCTCCTTGTTGGAGGCTAGTTGGAGAACTAACTCTTTTCCAATTCCACGGCTAGTGCCAATAATGATAATTTTATTCATCAAATGAAATCGTTAGTTTTTCCGAAGTTGGAACTGCTTGACAGGCTAAAATGTATCCTTGTTCTATGTCTTCATCAGTTAAAGAGTAATTGATTTTCATGGTCGCTGTGCCTTCAATCACTTTGCATTTACAGGTACTACAAACTCCGCCACGACATGAATATGGAGGATCATATCCTTCATTGTTTAAGGTGTCGATGATCCCTTTGCCTTTGATTTTGTATTTGATATGTATTTCCTCACCTTCCAAGAATACCTTCACCTCACTTGACACTTCTTTTGAATCGACTGACGCTAAAACTTCATCTTTCACTGCGGGAGATGAGAATAATTCTTTTTTGATTTTTGATTTTTGAACACCAAATAATAAAAGTTGTGCTTCCGCCGCTTCAATCATTCCAAGGGGTCCGCACAAGAAAAAGGCATCAGCATTTAAAAGATCTATATTTTCTTTTAACAAACTAGAAACCATTTCTTGATCCATCAAACCTTTTTTGTAATCCCCTGTAGATTCATCAGAGAAAACATAATGCGGTTTCACGTTTGATAGAGCATCAATTTCATCTCTAAAAATCATTGCACTGAGGTCGTAATTACCATAAAATAATTCCATGTTACGACCAGTTTCTTGAATTTTCTTCGCGATCGACAAAATAGGTGTGATTCCACTCCCTCCCGAAAAAGCAACTACATTTTTTTGGTCATCTTTTAATAAGAATTGACCCTCTGGCTGACTGCAAAGGATTTTTGTTCCTGCTTTGGCAATGCGATTAAACCATTGCGACACTTTCCCGAATTGCATTTCTTTAACGGCTATTGATAAATCCTCATTTGAACCACTACAAATGGAATAAGAGCGACGATGATCTTCACCTTCGGTTGCAATAATAAAATTGATGTACTGCCCAGGAGAAAAACGAAATTCATCTTTTAATTCAGCGGGAATGTCTAAAACAATTTGGACACTAAGATTTGTTAATCTTCGGACTTCTTTGATTGAGATTTCGTAAAAACCGCGGGGAATTTTCCCCTCTTTTTTCTTCAAAAATTTAAATAATGCCATGATTTCTAATTAATCGTCAAATGAAACTATAATTTTATCGCTTATTGGGTGCGCTTGACAGGTAAGCGTATATCCTGCTTTAATTTCGTCTAGCTCTAAACCGAAATTTACGGTCATTCGGGCAGAACCTTCTATTATTTTTGCTTTGCAAGTGCAACAAACGCCGCCCTTACAAGCAAAAGGCAAATCGACACCAGCCGAATGAGCTGCATCTAATATTGTTTGTCCTGAATGTAAATTTAAATTAATTTCATCGCCATCCAAGATGATTTTTACATTCGATTCAACGTCCTTTGAAGTAACTTCTGGTTTTTCTTTAGCAATGCCTGAACCAGGAGTTGTAAACAATTCGAAATGAATATGACTGGATTCGATATCGTTCTTCTCCATTGCAGATTTTACCGCAAAAATCATTTCTTCAGGTCCGCAAATATAGACATCATCAATGTTGTCGTGTTGCAGAAATGTCTTGAAAAGTACGTCTGTTTTGTCTGCGTCAATTCGACCTTTCTGCAACTGATTGCCCATGCTCTCTCTCGAAAGTATATGTGTAATCCTGAGTCTGTCCAAATAATTGTTCTTCAAGGCTTCAATTTCTTCCTTAAAAACAATGCTATTGGCGTTTTTGTTTCCGTAGAATAAACTAACGGTGCTATCCAATTCATCGTTTAAAATTGTTTTGGCAATTGAAAGTATAGGCGTAATACCTGAACCAGCAGCAAACAGTGCGTATGATTTTTCATTTTCTGCTTGGATGTTTGGGGTAAATTTCCCCATTGGAGTCATGACTTCGAGTTCGTCTCCAACATTTAAAACATCATTTACATAGGTCGAAAACTTGCCATTTTCAACTTTTTTTATTGCCACACGCCATTCATTTTCGAAAGGAGCAGAACAAAGTGAATATGAACGCCTGAGTTCTTCGCCATTAATAGTTCCTTTTAGGGTTAAGTATTGACCCGCTTCAAAATGATAGTCAATCTTTAATTCATCAGGAATAGAAAAAGCTACTGACACACAATCCTCTGTTTCTCGTGTTATTTCGGCAATTTTAAGTGTATGGAATTTCGGTGTCATTCGCCTGTTTTAATTAAGGGCGTAAAGTTAAGATTTTAATAGATTCAACAATGTATGTTGCCTTCTTTAAATTGATTCTAAACTTTCCGCATTCTATCCTTGTTTAGTTGTCATAGAGTAAGATTTACCGTAAATTTGTACAAACCAATGCAATTCAACATGGAACGAAAATATAGTCAGGAGGAATTAGAAAAAAGATTCCAAGATAAAATTGACAACGATATTAAAATTGAACCAAACGATTGGATGCCAGAAGCGTATCGTAAAACTTTGGTGCGTCAAATTTCTCAACATGCTCATTCCGAAATAGTTGGAATGTTGCCTGAAGGCAATTGGATAACACGTGCGCCAAATCTTCGACGAAAAGCGGTATTGCTAGCGAAAGTGCAAGATGAAGCCGGTCATGGACTTTATTTGTATTCTGCAGTTGAAACTTTGGGTACAGATCGTGAAGATACGATTGATGACTTACATTCTGGAAAAGCAAAATACTCTTCCATATTTAATTATCCAACTTTAACATGGGCCGATATGGGCGCTGTTGGTTGGCTTGTTGATGGAGCAGCTATTATGAACCAAGTTCCTCTTTGTAGATGTTCTTACGGTCCATATGCACGAGCAATGGTGCGTGTTTGTAAAGAAGAATCTTTTCATCAGCGTCAGGGATTTGAAATAATGGCAAAATTGGCACAAGGAAGTCCTGCTCAAAAAGAAATGGCACAAGATGCTTTGAATCGTTTTTGGTGGCCATCAATTATGATGTTTGGGCCAAATGACAGCGATTCTCCAAACTCTGCACAATCTACGAAATGGAAAATTAAACGTTTCTCGAATGATGAGCTGCGTCAACAATTTATTGATGCGACAGTTCCTCAAGCTGAGTTGATTGGATTAACAGTTCCAGATAAGGAGATGAAATTTAATAAAGACACCGGACATTACGAGCATGGACCAATCAATTGGGATGAGTTTTGGCAAGTTGTGAATGGTAACGGCCCTTGTAACGAAGATAGAATTAATACAAGACGAAAAGCGAAAGAAGATGGAGAGTGGGTTCGCGCTGGGGCTAATGCTTACGCTGAAAAAAGAAGAATGAAAGTTGCAGTTTAAGTTGTCTTAAATTGATCGAAAAAATAGTAAAAATGAGTAAAAACGAGTGGCCTCTTTGGGAGGTTTTCATTAGAAGCAAACAAGGTTTGAATCACAAACATGTTGGAAGCTTACGTGCTGCAGATGCGGTCATGGCGATTGAAAATGCTAGAGACGTATACACCCGTCGATCAGAAGGAATAAGTATTTGGGTAATTGAATCGAATAATGTACATGCTTCTGATCCGTCAGATATGGATTCTTTGTTCGAGCCAGGGCAGACGAAAGTTTACAGACATCCAACATTTTACGATGTTCCTGACGGGATTTCTCACATGTAATCCTAAAATATGAAAGAACATTTGTTTGAATACTTGTTGCGTCTTGGTGATGACAGTTTAATTCTTGGACATCGTGTTTCAGAATGGTGCGGTCACGGACCAATTTTGGAGGAAGACATAGCGTTAACCAATATTTCACTGGATTTAATTGGCCAAGCTACATCCTTGTTGAAATACGCAGCAGAAGTAGAGGGAAAAGGTAGAAATGAAGATCAATTAGCCTTTCTCAGAATAGACAGAGAATATAAAAATTCTTTGTTGGTTGAACAGCAAAATGGCGATTTTGGTGTTACGATCATGCGACAATTTTTATTCGACGCCTACCGCATGCCTTTGTATGAGGCTTTGTCTAAATCGAAAGACGAGCATCTGGCTGCAATTGCCGAGAAATCATTAAAAGAAACTAAATACCATTACCGCCATTCAGCGGAATGGGTTATTCGACTTGGTGATGGAACTGATGAGTCGCACGAACGAGTCCAAAATGCGCTGGATGCACTTTATAGATATAGTAGCGATTTATTTTTTACAAATGAAGTAGATGAAGCTTTGGTTAAGAAAGGGATTATTCCTGAAATAAAAGTTATTCGCAATAAATGGCTGCTTTCTGTGAAGAATGTTTTTACTGAAGCTACCTTGGAAATCCCAACGAATAATTGGGAACAAATAGGAGGTAGAATTGGAAAACATTCAGAGTATTTAGGCCATTTATTGGCAGAAATGCAATACATGCAAAGAACATATCCAAACCTAGAATGGTAGAAGAACAACAAATATGGAATTGGCTTGAATCGGTTAACGATCCAGAGGTTCCTGTTTTATCTGTTGTAGATTTAGGTGTTGTTCGCAAAGTTGAATTGACCCAAAACGGTATTAAAATCACAATTACTCCTACCTACAGTGGTTGTCCGGCAATGCAAGTAATCGAAGAAGACATTCGCCGAAAATTATTGGAAGAAGGAGTTACAAATGCTGAGATTATCACTGTTTTATCTCCAGCGTGGACTACAGACTGGTTGAGTGAAAGTGGGCGATCCAAATTGAAAGACTACGGAATAGCACCTCCAGAAAATGAAGTAGATAAAAGTCTACTCTTTAGTGCTCCATTAATTGTACCTTGTCCTAAATGTAATTCGAAAGAGACAAAAATGGTAAGCGAGTTTGGGAGTACAGCCTGCAAGGCTCACTATAACTGCATAAGTTGTAAGGAGCCTTTCGACTACTTCAAATGTCTTAGATAAAGCAGTTACAAAAAATTTCTTCCTACATTTGTAAATAACACGAAACGATGGAAAACAAAAGCGAAAATCAAATTAATATAGAATTAACAGAGGATATTGCATTGGGCGTTTATTCCAATTTGGCAATAATTACGCACTCTCCTGCAGAGATAATCAGTGATTTCGTGCAATTAATGCCGGGAATGCCAAAAGGAAAGGTCCGATCAAGAGTGATTATGACGCCACAAAATGCAAAGCGTTTTATGAATGCCTTGATGGATAATATTCAGAAGTATGAACAAACCTTTGGTACCATTCAAGAAAACGAAGGTCAAACGATGCCACCTATGAATTTTGGACCACCAACAACCCAAGCATGACAATAGATTAAAAATAAATCCGTTAATTTAACCTCTAAAAAGCACAATATGAAAAAATTACTTCTAGCATTATTGGTTTTGGCAGCTTTTGCTCCAGGATGTAAAAAGAAATCTTCGCCAAGAAAAATCGATAGAATTATAAAAGGATCGACTTGGCGTTTGGAAAAAATTATAGACAGTAATATTAACTACACTTTAGATTACAAAAACTATACTTTTCAATTCACGGAAGAAATGAGGTTGGCAATAGCTACATCCGATTCAACTATTAATGGTTCTTGGGATAGATTAGAAGATAAAAACCCAGCAATTTTGATTTTAAATACAGCTAACGCTGGACCAACGAAGAAACTTGGTGACGACTGGAATGTAATTTTCTTAAGTAAAGATGAATTTCGCATAGAAAGACTCAACGATAAAAAGAGTCCGAACGATGAATGTATTTTTAGGAAGATATAATAATTTAAAATGATTTGAAGAGCATTTATTTGGAGTGCTTTTTTTATTTCAACTAATTTGAATATTTACGTCTTAGCATTATTGTTTAAAATTTGTAGACATGTAGATTTTTTCTTCGGAGAATTTCTGCACCAATCGAATTCGCCAATTTTTGTTTTTCTTCATCCTCGGTCATCAGAAATAGATATCCAGCACCGTAACCTTTGTATTGATTTAGCTTGATAGAATCAATTTGATTTTTGTAAAATATTGACCATCCTTTTCTATTTAGGAATAGCAAACTACCGTTGAGACTTTCTTCTGGACCAATAATTACTTTGGAGGATAACGGGATGTTGAGCTTGATGATTTCAGTTAAATTTTTCTGTATAATTAAGGCAGCTCTACTCACATTATCTGGCTTAACATGGAATCGTTGGTCTAACTTCATGCGAGAGTAGTTTATGCCAACAATTGCAATAATGCTGAAGATTAACTTTATTACAATATGAACATAGCGATTATTTGTAATTGACCTTAATCCAATTATGCCATTGGCAAATAAAAAAATAACGAGGGGAGCGGCAATTAAAGCGTAGTAGTCGTGATCTTTGAATTGTTGATAAAAAAGCAGGGAAAAAGTGATAATTCCAATTAGAGAAAAAATAATTAATGTGCTGAAGATATTATCGATTTTGGAAAATCTTAGAGCTTGCAAAACAATCAAAACCAGTAATAAATGAAGCGTGGATGGTGCGAAATAGACAGTGTACCAAAATTCACTAATATAGCTCCAAACTAAATCGATTTCAGATGAACTTAACGCCCAAATGGGCAATGGTTTTGTGTTAAAAAGTGTTGATTGATTTATTGAATTGTACGCGAGTATATACCAATTCCACAGAAAAACTATCAAGACTGTTAATACACTATAAATAAAAGTCTTTAGTATTTTTTTACGTTGTTCCGAGTTGAGTTTTTTGAAAATAAAAGTGAACAACACAAGCCCTAAAATAGCAATGGGATGAATTAGATAAGTAATTTTTAAAAGTCCACTGAGCGCAAAGAAAAGGAAAGATAGAATTATGGATGTATTTTCATTTTTATTTTTAAATCGGTTGATATAATACCAACCGATAAAGCAGAAACCAAGTGCGGCTGTATCGGGTAAATAATTGAAAGAATAATAATTGAATACTGTGGAAGTAAACAAGAGCATAACCACCAAAAGAGCATAGATTTTGTCTTTTAGAATGTCCTGAAGTAACCGAAAGAGATAAAATATTCCCGTGTAGGCAATGAGCAAATTGATGAGCTTGAGTAGAAATATTTTTTGCCCAAAAACGTTAAAACTCAATGCAACTATGTAATATAAGATAGGAAATTCGCAGGCAGCTTTCCCTCCTTTGCTGCTGAGATCAAATAATTCTGGTTGAAAAAAAATATAACCGTTATTTGAATATCCATAGACAAAAGACAAGCTATCCACTTGACGAATGAAATGAATGCCTTTTGGTCCTAAAAAAAATTCACTTTGAAAACCCAGAAAGAAAAAAATGCCAATTAAAAGAAAAAGGAATGCGAGATTCACCTTGCGTACATCCCAATTCTCATTGTTACCTAGATTTTTTTTTAGCTGATTCATCAATTTTGTGAAATAGAGTTTTTAGCAATTTAAATCAAAATTTTGCTTTGTTTCCAACTTAGCTGATCAAGAGTTTTTGTTACAAAAAAATACTTCCCGATGTTTCAAAATTTCGTTCATATAATTACAGTTTTAATTCAATAAAAAACTTCTCCTCCTTTTTATTACCCGCACAATCTATTGCTAACAAAATTATTTCGTAAAAGCCCGCTGCGAGCTCTTCGATATCAAAATAGGCGTAATCTCCTTTAGACTCATATACTAGTGGAAACCATTTACCATTAATTTTCAATCCGTAGTTTGCCAATCCAGTTTGATAATCACCTAAACCCCAAACTAAACGGCTGGTTCTGGACTTGTAAATTACTCCTTTTGCATTACTTTTAACAATATTAGGCGACTTTTCATCAATTTGAATGCTAATTTCGCCGAAGTATGTTGATTTTGCTTCTAACCAACCGTCTATAAAATTTGTTTCAAGTGCCGACCAAGTTGAACCTTTTTTTACCGCTAAATATTGTTGCTTAACCGGGAAGGCGTCCCTAGCTTTCAGCTTTACAGTAAAAGCTTCCTGAACGGGCCACATATCGCATTTAAAATAGACCGAACTCCCGGATTTGGAAATATCTTTTAAAATGGGTTCATAGGTGCAGCTTTCTGGCAGATAAATGACTGTATTTTCAAGATCAAAGTTATATGAAGAGCTTGGGCTTATATAATATTTGTCTATGGCTTTACTTGGTTTATTATTTATTTCACCATCAGCCACACTTGCGTTGAAGTTCACGCTTGTGACATTTCCAGAAAAATCGTAAACATCGTATTGTATTTGATAACTTTTATTTGGTGTGATTTTTAAAATTCCTAAACCATCTATTTCGTATACCGAAAGTGGGTTTGCAATTGTACGAAAAGCTTTATGGTATTTCCGACCAGCTCGGAAAGCATGATAATCTGTATAGGCGTTTAAATATCTTGTATCTTCAAATGCAACTCGGTTTAAACGTTGATTCATAAGCGTATCGCCATTTACAATGACTCGAGAACCATATATTCCGCAGGTATTTCCGCCCTCTTCAAATTTATCTGTACCGTTTATAGCAAATCCAATTCCTCCTTTGATGGAACAATAAGTGGAAGGTATAAGCACACTGCCATTTGCAATTGTCCCATTCTTTATCGAAAACGCTATCGATTTGTCGCTGATCATATAGCCAAATTCATCTACGGCATAGATTTTTATATCGTAAACGCTAGGTGCCTTCGTATCTTCAATATCAAATCCAAATGAAAGCGGATTTAAGGCTTCTTCAGTATAGGTGTCTCGGATTTCAAAGTGTAAATGTGCGCCTCGAGACGAGCCTGAATTTCCTGACAAAGCGAATACTTCTCCTCTTTTCAGAATTAATTCGTTCGGTTGAAAATAAATGTCTACCTCAGAATTTTCCGTTGATGTTTGTATTTCTTTAGCGCGTTTGTCTAATTTGCCGACCAATCTTTGACAGTGAGCATATACACTTGTGATTCCTCTAGGGTGGTTGATATAGACAACTAAGCCATAGCCGTAAGGTGAAATGTTCACGCGTGAAACATAACCGTTATCTATAGAATGTAAGGTTTGCCCTTCTTTTCCTTCCGTTTTAAAATCCAATCCCATATGAAAATGGTTTGACCGCAATTCTCCAAAATTGGCAGATAGAACCAAAGGAATTGTCATTGGTGGATGATACGGTAATATCACTTCTTTTGATTTATTGGTTAAATTGAACCATTGCACGGCGAAAATTAAAACGAGGTAAAGTGGTGACATCATCTTCAAAAGTACTTTTTTGAAAAAAAAGTAACGAATTATCCACAACAAATCTTGTCTTTATTCGTTCACTATGCTACTTTTGTGTAAAGTCTATACCAAATGACGGAAAGCATTCAACGTAAAATTCAATTAATTAGCAGCAAGATGAAAGACTTGCATTCTTTTTTGTTGGAGGAAAGAGCGAAAAATGCCAAACTGATAACTGATAATTCAACATTAAAATCTGAACTTCGAGAGAAAGACGAGGAATTAAATGGCAAGAATCAGTATATTCTGGAGAAAGAAAATCAATTGGTTAAGATGAATGAACAAAACACAGTTTCTGTGCCCGAGGAAAGTTTGACTCGTTCGCTCGAAATTGATGAATTGGTAAAGGAAATAGAACACTGTATTAGTCAGTTAAGAAAATAAGCAATGGAGAAAAAGTCCTTATCGTTAGTAGTTGCTGGAAGAACGTATCCGTTAACCGTCTCAGAGGGTGAACAGGAGCGTGTTTTGAGTGCTGCGGAGGATATCAACAAAGCTATTCAGATACTGAAAGAAAACTATGCAGTTAAAGATATGCAAGACTTATTGGCCATGGCAGCGTTGCAATTAGCAACAAAAGCGAGGTCGGGGCAAAGCTCCACAGTTGTTTCGAGTAGTGCAGATTATAGTTCAGTTGAGGAATCGCTGGACGCTCTAAATGCTGAACTTGACGAACTGAAATAGTTTCCTTTATTCATCACTGTGTTTTATTCGAAATGAATAAAATGATATAAAAATGAGTTTAATTACTGGATTAATAATTGGTATTCTAGGTGGGGCAGTAGTAGCCGTTGTTGGACAAAAGGTACTTCTGAAAAATAAAGCTGAACAAATCTTAAAAGCAGCCGAAATAGATGGAGAAGCACTGAAAAATGACAAAATAAGTCAAGCAAAAGACCGTTTTTTAAAGTTGAAAGACGAGCATGAAACGAATGTAAAAGATCGCGAAAGAAAGCTTCAGTCGAACGAAGATCGCTTAAAGCAAAAAGAGAAAACATTGTCTCAGAAAATTGAGGAGACTGCTAGACAAGAAAAAGAATTCATCAAAAAACAAGAAGTTCTTGAAAGCAAAATTGAAATAGCCGAACTTAAGCACCAAGAATTAGATAAAGTTCAACAAAAACGTGTTTTAGAATTATCAAAACTCAGTGGTATGAGCCAAGAAGATGCCAAAAACATGATGATGGAAGCCATGAAAGATGAGGCACGCACAAGTGCAATGTCACACATCAAAGAGATCATGGAGGAAGCAAATATGAACGCAACGAAAGAAGCGAAGAAAATTGTTATCCAAGCCATTCAACGTGTTGCTCAAGAACAAACAGTTGAAAATGCAGTGTCTATTTTCAATATTGAAAATGACGATGTTAAAGGTCGAATCATTGGTCGTGAAGGTCGTAACATTCGCGCCCTAGAGGCTGCAACAGGAGTCGAAATTGTTGTTGACGATACACCAGAGGCAATTATCCTTTCTTGTTTTGATCCTGTGCGTAGAGAAATTGCGCGTTTGGCACTTCATCAATTGGTTTCTGATGGTCGTATTCACCCTGCTCGTATCGAGGAAGTGGTAGCGAAAACGAAAAAACAATTAGAAGAAGAAATCGCAGAAACGGGTAAACGTACGTGTATCGATTTAGGAATTCACGGTCTACACCCTGAGTTAACAAGAATGGTTGGACGAATGAAATATCGTTCATCTTACGGTCAAAATTTATTGCAACACTCGAGAGAGGTGGCAAACATGTGCGCAATCATGGCAGCTGAATTAGGCTTGAATGTCAAAATTGCAAAACGTGCAGGTTTACTCCATGATATTGGTAAGGTTCCAGACGATGAGCCAGAATTGCCACACGCTATTTTGGGAATGAAAATTGCAGAGAAATACGGCGAAAAACCAGATGTTCTAAATGCTATCGGAGCTCACCACGATGAAATTGAAATGACTACCATGATTTCTCCAATTGTTCAAATTTGTGACTCTATCTCAGGTGCACGTCCAGGAGCGCGTAGAGAAATTGTAGAATCTTATATAAAAAGAATTAAGGAACTAGAAAGCCTTGCGCTAGCGTACGATGGTGTCAGTAGCGCATTTGCCTTGCAGGCTGGACGAGAACTGCGCGTAATGGTTGAAAGTGAGCAAGTAACTGATTTAAAAGCAGATGAACTTTCGTTTGCAATTTCACAGCAAATTCAAACTGAAATGACTTACCCAGGACAAGTAAAAGTGACCGTAATTCGCGAGAAACGAGCGGTGAATTATGCGAAGTAAGTCTAATTAGCATTAATAATTAAAAGAGGTTTCATCATTGAAATCTCTTTTTTTTTGAAAAAAAAGAGAAATACAACTTTTACATCACTAATTTTTCAAAAGCTTTTTTATCTTCGTTATACATTCTGTGATCTTAATGAGGTATGGAATTAATAGCAAACTAAAATATTAACCTGTTGATGATTAAAATATTAACCCATAAGCGAAATATTGAGTTTTTATTTCTTGCTTGGCTTTTGTCCCTGCCTTTTGGCACCAGTATAGGTTCCTTGTCAATAGGTTTTTTAACTATATATCCTAATTTACTTTTGTCTTTTGCTTTATTAATACCTCTGCCATTTGTTCTCAAAAAATGGGCTAGACCGAATATAATATTTCTTGCTTTTATTTCATTGTGGTTAGTTTCCGCGGTTATTTTTGCTTTTTATAAAGGGAAATCAGAGATAATTCTTTTCGATATAAGGTCTTTGATAATGCAGTTAATATTTACTCTTTTGCTGTTTACGACCTACTCAATATTGGGTTGGACAAGATTCAAAGAGTTACTGATTATTGGGCTCAGATGTTTTTTATTCGTCCTTTTGGCATTCGGCTTGTTTGAATTCTACACTGGGAATCACTTAGAAGGGAACACATCAGCAAAATTATATTACCTACCAGTCAATTTTATTTTTTATGCACCGCTTTTCGTGTATGATAACCCGAATGATTTTCTCTTGTATTGTTTATTTATTTTAGTAGTCTTATTGATTTTCGATGATAGACTTCGAACAAATCGATTCGTACCTGTGTCCATTGCACTTTTGTTAGCTTTGTTCACGATATGCGCATATTCCAGACTTTCCAATTTCTTGATAACAATAATTGTATGTTTTCAAATATTTCAAGTTATACTGGATGTTAAGAAAAGGATAGAAATCAAAAGATATATACCTTATGCTATTGTCTTTGCTTTAATGGTTATCGTTTTGTTAATTAATCCGGTTTTCATTGGTCCAAAATATTTAAATGCAAATAAATTTCAAAGAAATGGATTGGATATCACATTGACCGATTCATTGATTTTAAATGATAATGGCACGACAATAGGCAGGAAAAGCAGATTGGTAAAGTACAATGAACCAAGTGCCGATGAGGTTCGTTTAAATTTAACGCTTAACGGTTTGGATTTAATTCGGGAGAATCCTATTCTTGGTGTTGGGCCAGGTCAGTTTCGGCAAAGGCATATTAATCATGAGGTAAAGAGAAGAGTAGGTACTGTCGTTTCACCACATAATTTTGTAATAGAAGTCTTAAGTCAATATGGTATTATTGGATGGGGATATTTTATTTTTGTATTTTACTTGGCATATGAACTAGTACTTAAAAAGAGGAGTATAGCGAGAAACAATAAAAATTGGTTTATTATCGTATTTGTTTCGTTACCCGTTTTTTGGCTAATGCCATCAGCATATTTATATCTTAATATCCATTGGCTATTCTTACCTTTGCTGCTGATAGAATTGAATCGAATACAAGTCGAAGAGAATGCAATCTAAACCGGGAAGTAAGAGTTATTATACTAATTTCATTACGATGCTTTCGGGAAATACGCTTAGCCAAGTTATCCCTTTTGCAATAGCGCCTATTCTGACACGAATATTTTCACCAGTTGATTTTGCTGTATTCGCTAATTTCACAGCTATTGCTGGTATGATTGGTATTGTTGCTTCAGGACGTTTGGAGTTGGCTGTAACTCTACCCAAAGAGCAAAATAAAGCACAAAATTTGATCTTTGCTGGAATCATTTTCACCGTTTTACTTGGAGTTTTGAGTCTGGGATTCCCTTTATTTGCCGATGTAGTAGGGGATTTTTATGGAGACAATTATTTACCTAAATATTTATGGCTAATACCTTTAGCTGTGATCTCTTATGGCTTGTTAGGCTTGTCGAATAATTGGACATTGCGCGAAAAACGTTTTAATACGCTCTCGGCTGCAAAGGTTATACAGTCATTGATAAATAATGGTTTAGCCGCTATTTTAGGATACATGGCATGGGGAATTGATGGCTTAATTATTGCTTGGTTAATTAGCCAATATGCGGGAATTATCGTTCTTTCATGGAGTATGAAGATGCGAACAAATCGAAATGATTGGTCTTTTGGCTTGTTTAAAACAACAGTAAAAGAATACAAGGATTTTCCATTGATTAATTCACTACATGCTTTTACCGATGTGTTTGCAACGCAATTTATACTATTCTGGCTTATTTCAAGCTATTTTGGAATGTTTGAATTAGGAATCTATGCATTAATGTTCAAATATATTAAAGCACCAATTGCTTTGGTTACAACTTCTGTTTCACAATTGTTTTACGTTGAGGCAGCAGAATGCATTAACAAGGGCAAATCAATGCGTCCGATAATGTTCAAAACAATGAAAATTGCCAGTTTATTTGCTTTGCCTTTTGGCCTGATAATTGTTTTTTTTGGTGAAAATTTGTTTGCTTGGTATTTGGGTCCAGAATGGGGCAATGCAGGAATATATGCGCAACGAATCTTACCTATTTTATTGATTACATTTTTGCTTTCTCCAATTTCGGTTATCCCGATATTATTCAAAAAGCAAGCAAAATCCTTTCTCTATAGTGTGAGTTGTTATAGCTTAAGTTTAGGGGGAATATTCATAGCAATAGCATTAGGCTGGAAATTTGAAGATGCATTACTGCTATACACTGCTGGGTATTGCGTATATTACATCGCGATATTTTTATGGTACAATAAACTGACATATACGAGTCATGCTGGTTTTAATTAATGGACTTTCACATTTTGGATCAACTTTAGCGGAAGCTTTACAGGCAATGGATAAGAAAAACCATTATGTTTTTCTAAATACCTATGTTTCAAAATGGGCACAATTAAAATTTCTAATTTTATTGCCCTTTGCAAGATTAGTAATCTCTTTTAACGGAGTTTCGTCATATAGCGGAACAATGGAAAGGGTGCTCAAAAGAAAAAAAAAGCTAATTATGTTTTGGCACGGAACAGATGCGCTAATGGCAAGAGATCGAAATGACAACGGAACGATAAACAATGAGTATATAAAAAACGCAAATCATTATTCAGATGCACCTTGGTTAATAGATGAGTTAAAAGATATTTTACCAAATTCAGAAGTTTTGAATTTTAAAACAATAAACGTAATTAATTCATATGAGGAGTTTGATAAGCTTCAAGTGCTGACCTATGTGCCTGATGGAAAAGAAATTTTTTACGGATTGTCTTGGGTGCTTGAATCTGCAAAAAAACACCCTGAAATACCATTTTATGTAATGGGAAATACAGGTGTAAATCAAGAAAGACTAAAGAATGTTTTTTATTTAGGATGGGTGAGTTTTAAAGAATCTATTGAGCTTTATCAAGCATCACCAATATTTTTAAGGTTGACAAAACATGATGGAAATGCCTTAAGTATTGCTCAAGCTTTGTCATTCGGAGCTGAGGTTATTTGGACTTATCCGCATGAAAAAGGACACATGGTAGCGAACCAAGTGGAATTCCAAAATACCTTTGACAAACTTGTATTCAACTGTCAGTTAAAAATGGACAGAAATATTAAAAATATAGAGTACGTCAAGACGAATTACGACAAGAATATAGTTTTGGCTAATTTTATTAAAAAGATACATGGAACTAGAAAAGCATAAGCGTTTAGCTCTAATTACTAATTGGTATCCCCCAAAATCAGGCGTAGCAGTGAATCGAATGAAAGCTTTCGCAAATTATCTTTCATTAGATTATGTTGTTGAGGTTTTTTGTGACGGTTTAGAGAATAAAACGGAAATCATTAACGATCGTTTAATCGTCCATTTTATTGAAAGCAAACATATTTTGGACCAACTAAAAAGTAATCCAAAGGATTTTAAACTTCTTCACAATGTCAAAACAGCTTTGCGTATCCTTGCATCAAAAATATGGCAAGAGCCACTAAAAAACTGGAAGAAGGAAACTTTGGCTAGGCTGAAGAAGGTACACGAAAAAGATCCTTTTGACATAATTGTAAGTTCTTATGCTCCAAAAGATCCTCATCAAATTGCATTGCAGTTTAAAAACGATTTTCCAAATGTTAAGTGGCTTGCAGACATGCGAGATGAAATGTACTTGAATCAAAATATTCACGGAAAAATAAAACTAGAATTAAAAAAACTTGAAGAAGAAATTGCGGAAGTTGTAGATGGAATTATTAGCGTAAGTGAACCAATTGTAAAGGCATTTAAAGAGAATTATCCTCACATTCTATTTTTTGACGAAATTAGAAATGGTTTTGACTTTGATCGTAGTTCTCTTTTGAAAAGTGAAGTAGAAAATAACAATGTAAAAATAGGCTATTTTGGCACTTTTTACGGAGGAAGAAAACCGGAGCGCTTTTTTAATGCAATCATAGAAGTTCAGACTGATTTTCCGGAGTTAACCATAGAAATTCATTTGGTTGGTACGCACAAGAACTTCGATATTCCTAGTAAGTTACAAAACAATGTTATCATGCATCCGCCAATGCCGTATACTAAGGCAATTGAATTTATGCACAGTATGGATGCAAATTTATTGGTGGAACCAATTTCTGAGCGTAAAGGTATTTTCACAGGTAAAATATTTGATTACTTAGCAGTTAAAAAACCGATTATAGCCATAGTTGATACTACCGATGTTGCCGCAGACTTAATTCAGGAAATGAATGCGGGTTATATTGCTTCATTTGATGATGCTAAAGACCAAGCCGAAATGATAAGCTTGTTTTTCAAGGATTTTTCAAATCACAAAATAATGGCTGGATCTGAAGAACAGATTAACGCTCTGCACAGAAAAGAAAGTGTGAAAAAGTTAAGTTTATTCATTAATAAAATGCTGGAAGGATGAAAGTGCTGGTTGTTGGGAGTAATTCGGTTCACCTTTCTAATTTTATTACCGGAATTAGCCGAATGGACGTAAAGCTTAGTTTCTTGTCAGAAGAAAAATGCGACTTTTGGAAAGAAGAAATGTTTTTGTTGAATTTTAGATCCTTAAATCCGATTTCCTTACTAAACAACTACCGACAATTAAAAAATGTTCTTCAGATAAATCATTTTGACGTAATACATATTCATCAGGCGAATAGATTGGCTTATTTCGTTACTAAGGTTGCTTCCAAACTCAAAACTAAAGTGGTTTTGACCGCCTGGGGATCCGATGTATTAATTGTTCCGAAAAAGAGTTTTTTTCACAAATTTCTTGTTACACAAACGCTAAAAAGGTCATTTTTAATTACCGCGGATGCTAAAATAATGATAGATGCGATGTTGAGGATGGAGTCGGAAATACGTAAATATGTGCACCTTCAGTATGGTATAGACGCCGTTGAACCAAAAGGAAAAGAACAAATAATTTTTAGTAATCGATTGCACAAGTCCTTTTATAACATCGATAAAATTATCATTCACTTTGCTGCATTCTCAAAAGACCATCCTGACTGGAAGTTAATTATTGCTGGTAGCGGAAGTGAAACAGAAAATTTGAAGCATCTAGTTCAAGATTTGAAACTGACCAGCTCCATTAATTTTGTCGGCTGGCTCGGTAAAGAAGAAAATAACAATTGGTACGCAAAGTCAAGAATATATTGCTCAATACCTGAAAGTGACGGAACTTCCGTTAGTGTCTTGGAAAGTATGTCAGCTGAATGTTTGCCTGTCCTTTCTGATATTCCAGTAAGCCACGAATGGGTAGAAAATAAAATTAATGGTGTTATATTACAAGGTGGAATAAATCCATTTGACGTTGCTATTCAAATGGATATGAAAAAAGCAATAAATATCAATCGAGATTTAATAAATAAGAAGGCAATTCGAGAAATGTGTATGACTGAATTCTATGCGATCTACTTTAAAGCAAAAAGCAAATGATAGATCAAAAACGAATCGGCAAATTATATCCTCATATTCTGGGACTTTTTTCTGCTGTATTTTTATTGACTCCTCACTATACAACTATGGCTATTCTAGGGTGGATTGTCTTTTTAATTATTTCGGGTATTTCGAAATCATTACAATTCAATTGGAATTGGAAATCTGCACTATGGATTGGCTTTTATCTCCTCTATGTGATTGGTTCTTTTTTTACAAATCACGAAGATCTTGCCGGTAAATATTTAGAATATAAATTGTCTTTTATTATTTTTCCTTTGTTATTTTCTTTTCAGCCTAAAGCTAAATTTGAAATATCACAATCCTTTTTATGGTTTATTGGAGCACTCACGGTACTCACAACAATGAATTTTATTCATAGCTTTTCCTGTGGAATGGGCAGGAGTTGTTTTTTATCATCCCAGTTTTCGTATAGCCATCATCCTACCTATTTTTCGGCTTTTCATTTTTTTGCAATTACAATTATTGTATTTGGATATCAGAAGAATTGGAAATATTTTAATCCAAAATGGATCATTCCTTTTTTAGCGCTATCTATCATTTCACAGCTGTTAGCACTTAGTTTAGCGGGTATTCTAATTTTGTTAGGTTTTATCATGAGTTTTATTCTTTATCATATTTACAAAAAATGGAGGAGAAATGGAATACTAGTCGGTTTTATTGCAGTTCCTTTGTTGTTTTTCCTCTTCTTATCTGAAACTCCTCAGATAGCTGGAGATTGGAATGCCGCAAAAAAATATTTGAACGAATATATTTCTGAACCTAGTACTTTTGTTAAAAGTAGAACATATCCCTTTTCAGGAACGGAGGTGCGTTTGGTGATGTGGACAGCGGCCTTTCAAACTATGATGAAATATCCTTTTGGCGTTGGAACCGGTAATGTAGATGAATTTTTAGGAGCTCAATTGAGGGATTTAGACCAAAATTCACTCGCAGAACAAAACTATAATCCGCACAACCAATTTCTCCAAATTGCCATAGAAATAGGCTTTTTTGGACTTGTATTCTTTTTTTTAATGTTATTCTATTTTGTGCGTGTAGCCTGGAAAACTAAAAACTTTATCTTGTTGTTTTTGGTTGTGAGTCTCTTTTTTAATTCTCTTTTTGAATCCATGTTGCAAAGACAAAGTGGAATCGTATTCTATACTTTTTGGATCTGTATTTTAATTCAGCACACATATCTTGAAAAGAAAACAAGTACTGAAGGTACATTAATAACGATCAGAAAAACAGGCCAATAAATGAATATTGCAGTTGTTATTCCTTGTAGAAATGAAAAAGTATTCATTCGTAAATGTGTTGATGCCATTTATAGTGCTTACTTGCCAGATGATTGTGCATGTTTTGTTTACATTATTGATGGCATGAGCGATGATGGTACAAGGGAAGAAATTGAAAGTTTAAAAATTGAGTACCCCACTCTGTCATTGATAAACAACGAAAAAAAACTAACGCCCTTCGCATTTAACTTGGGGATTTACGCTTGTCCTCACGCCGATTACTACCAAATTGTTGGGGCGAGACATGTTGTTTCAACTAATTATTTTTCTAACTGCATAAAGCGTTTGGAAAACAATGAAAACATTTGGTGTGTTGGAGGGAAAATTATCAATGAATATTTAAACGAAACGGGTAAAATAATCGCTTTAGCTATGTCAACAGCTTTTGGCATGGGCTTAGGCAATTTTAGAACGTTAGATAAATCAGGATTTACAGATACTGTTACAAGTCCTATGTACCCTAAATTTGTCTTCGAAAAAATCGGTTATTTTGACGAAGAATTGGTGCGCAATCAAGATGACGATTTTAATTACAGAGTTGAACAAGCCGGAGGAAAGATATTTTTTGATGCTGAAATTTCATTGAAATATTACGTACGTGGAAATTATAAAGGCCTGTGGAAGCAATTTTTCCAGTACGGTTATTGGAAAGTTTATGTAAACAAAAAACATCAAGCAGTTACAACTTTAAGACAATTGGCCCCACCTTTGTTTGTTCTGTATTTATTCGTATTGCTGCTCTCATTATTTGTTGCTGATAACCGATACTTTTTAATTTTCGCGGCATTACCATTCACTGCTTATCTAATAATGGCTGTCTATTTTTCTCTTCTAGCTTCGAGAGAAGAGAGGGATATTTTACCTTTATCAATATTTAAAACCTACCTAATCCTTCATCTTAGTTATGGATTGGGCTATTTGAAGGGGATTATTCATTTCCTTATTCAAGGTAAAAAACCTTCAGAAAAAGAGAAAAGTCTTTCACGTTAAAATATTTGTCGATAAAGGTCCATCAATAACTAGTCAACAACCCTTATATTTGCGTTTTAATAAATAAACTATGATTCCTTTTTCACCACCTAGAATTGACCAAATAATTATCGATGAAGTTAGTGAAGCTTTAAAAAGTGGTTGGATTACTACTGGACCTCGAACGAAATTGTTCGAGAAAAGATTGACAGATTATTGTGGCAATAAAGCTACCGTTGCCGTTAATTCATGGACAGCGGGCATGGAGTTGGCCCTTCGTTGGTATGGAATTGGGGAAGGTGACGAGGTAATATTGCCTGCTTACACTTATTGCGCCAGCGCTAATGTTATCATACATACAGGAGCGAAGGTGGTTATGGTTGATATAGGCAAGGAAGATTTTAATATTTCATTGGACGCAATTCGCAAAGCAATAACTCCTCGAACGAAGGTTATTATTCCTGTCGATATTTCTGGCTTTCCATGCGATTATGACGCCTTATATGAACTTGTAAATGAGCCTGCAATTAAGGCGCTATTCGAACCGAAAAATAAAAAAGAGGAAATCTTAGGCAGAATTCTAATAGCTTCAGATGCGGCGCATAGTTTTGGTGCCACTTATCGTGGAAAGATATCTGGAGCCCTAGCAGATATCTCGTGTTTCTCGTTTCACGCTGTTAAAAATTTGACAACGGCTGAAGGTGGAACTATATCTTTGAACATGCCAGAGCCTTTCGATAATGACTTTATATACAAAGAACTATGTGTTAAAAGTTTACATGGGCAGTCAAAAGATGCATTGGCCAAAACCCAAAAAGGAAATTGGCGTTATGACGTAACGGAACCAGGTTACAAATGTAATATGACTGATTTGCAAGCTGCAATTGGACTGATAGAATTAGATCGATACCAAGAAAACTTAAACAGGAGGAAAGCAATATTTACCCAATATGATGCGGCTTTTTCAAATCAAGATTGGGCCACTACGGCGAAACATAAAGATGATAAACGGGAAACGTCTTATCATCTCTATTTGCTCCGAATCAATGGCGCAAATGAAGTTCAGCGCGATGCAATTATGCACGAAATATTTGAGCAAGACGTTTCTGTAAATGTTCATTTTTTACCTTTACCTATTTTAACCGCCTATAAAAATCTAGGTTACGACATGAAGGATTATCCAGAAACTTGGAATAAATATAGCAATGAAATCACCCTTCCTGTATACTTTGATTTATCCGACGAACAAGTTCTAACAGTTATTGATGCTGTAAATATTGCCGTACAAAAAGTGATGTTTTGAAACGAATATTTGACATAGTCGTTTCACTTTTGATTTTGTTGTTTTTTTTACCATTTGGCCTTGTTATTATCATTCTTATATTGACTTCTTCAAAAGGAGGTGTTTTTTATGCGCAATCGCGGGTGGGGTTAAACAATATCGACTTTAAGTTATTAAAGTTTAGGACAATGCGACGTGATTCGGACAAATTCGGTCAATTGACGGTTGGTATGAGAGATCCAAGAATTACAAAAATCGGTTATTTTCTCCGAATATATAAATTAGATGAATTTCCTCAATTTTTAAACGTTCTACTCGGACAAATGTCTATAATTGGACCACGTCCAGAGGTTCGAGAGTACGTAAATTATTATACGGAGGAGCAAAAATTAATTCTAACTGTTAAGCCTGGAATTACGGACTATGCCTCCTTACAATATTTCAAAGAAAATGAAATACTAGGTGCTGCTGAAGATCCAATTAAAACTTATATTGAGGAGGTGATGCCAGCCAAATTATTGCTGAACAAAAAATATGTTGAGGAACAATCCTTTTTTATAGATTTGAAAATAATGTGGCTAACCTTCTTGAAAATTGTTTCCTGAAGAATGGTTATTTTTGTCGCATTCCGAATGAGAAAAATATTAATTTTATTGGATTTGGCCTTCATTCTATTCATAGGTTGGCAACTTTATTCTGTAAAAAAGCAAACGAAAGTTCTTTTCATCGGTAACAGCTATACCTACAGAAATGAAATGCCAGATATTTTTGAACATATCGCTATATCCAAAGGGAAAAATATTTTTGTGCAATCTTGTACCAAAGGGAAGGCTACTTTAATGATTCAATCTAAAAGAAATGCTGTTTATAGAGCAATTAATGAACACAAATGGGATTATGTGATAATTCAAGGCGCTAGTCGCGACCTGATTCAAGATGAAGAGTTTATGGAGGAAAAAACTATACCTGCATTAGAAAAAATTCTTAAGGCAATTAAGAAAAATGCCAGAAGAACGAAAACACTATTTTATATGACTTGGGGATATCGTAATGGATATAAACCCAATGACAAGACTGATACCTATGAAAAAATGACTTTGAAAGTCCGAGACGGCTATCTGGATTTAATGGAGAGGTATCGCTTTGGTGTTGTTCCAGTTGGAATGGCTTGGAAAGATTCCAGACGCAAACGAGGTGATGTTATCCTTTATGTAAAAGATGGAGCACATCCTAGTTTAAAAGGATCGTATCTTGCTGCTTGTTGTTTTTACTCAGCCATATTCAATGAAAGTGCAATCGGATCAACTTATTATAGTAAACTAGGTCCCCGGACTTGCTACTACCTTCAGTCAGTAGGAAGTAAGAATGTACTTTATCAACGAAAGAAATATGGTTTAATTCCAAAAGTCTAGTGAATGGCAATTGCCATAACAACACCAATGATAATCGCAGATAATTTTATTAGGTTGAATTTGTGATTTTCACTGGTTTCGAAAATGATGGTCGTCGAGATATGTAAAAACATACCTACTACAATTGCCATTACCATAGAAAAGTCTATTGCTGTTCCGCTTGAAAAATTCAGATACCCAAACAAAACTCCGGTCGGCGTCATTATTGAAAATAAAAGGAGCAATAACCATGACTTGACTTTAGCCATATTGGATTTTAGAAATAAAGTCATTAACGCAATTGCAACAGGAAATTGGTGGAAAATTATACCCAACAGCAGTCCGTTTTCGCCATGATTATGGCCGTGCTCCGCGATAGTGCCAGCGCCAAGTGGAATTCCTTCAATAAATGAATGAATCGATAGGGAAACGAGCAAAGCTATGGGCATTTTAGCATTTTTGTGGACGTGTATGTGCCCATGTTCAATTCCACCTGAGAAAAACTCTAATATCAATTGTACTAAAAAACCGATAAGAATAAATAATCCGATATTTTTCCCGCCGTCATGATATAATTCGGGCACGAAGTGTATGAACGCGATAGAAAGTAAAAATCCACCACTAAAAGCCAACATTAACTTGATGAAATTCTTCCTGTGTTTATCGAAGAAACTAACAAAAAATCCACCAGCAATAACAGCGACAATTAACCAAATGATTGTCCAAATCATATATTCACTACTTTTTTACAAACGAGAATCAATCGGGTTGATTGATCGGGGTCAAAAGTATCTAAATTGAAGTTACCAAAGTACTCTAGGGGCTTTAAATTTGCTTTTGACAACATATTTTCTAGTTCAACTAAAGTAAAACCTCTTACTTTTTCTTCGAATTCGTAGTTTTTATCTAAATATTTTACTCCTATATTCTTACGAATAAATCTACCGTCAAAACTTCTTTTTATATCAAAGTGGACATTGTCGATTATTTTTTTCTCGTTGGCAACTAAATCTCGAATCGCCGTTGTTGCATTTAAATAGTCTAAAACGAATATTCCACCGGGTTTTATCATTAGCGAGACTCCATTTAGTACTTTCTGATTATCCTCTTCTTGATCAAAGTAACCGAAACTCGTGAAAAGATTAAAAACACAATCAAATGCCTTTTCTTCGAATGGTTCTCTCATGTCCTGCACACGGAAATTCAGACTTTCATTTTCAAACGTTTTTGCATGAGCAATACTTTTTTCGGATAAATCAACACCCAAAACATTCATGCCTAGTTCATTTAAAGTTAGTGAATGTCGACCTTTACCGCAGGCTAAATCCAAAACATAGGATTTTTTCGGGAGCTTTAAATGATTCAAAAGATTAGCGATAAATCTTATCGCTTCTTGATCATCTCTTTCCCGATAGAGCATATGATAAAATGAAGTATCAAACCAAGAGGCAAACCATTCTTTTGTTTTCATATTTGCAAAGATAGAGTTTATGAACACGGATGAAGTAAAACCAATGAAAAAAATGATGACTTGGTTAGTCTCAAAATGCTAACTACATGACAAAAATTATAAACAATTGATTATCAATAAATTAAGTCTTAAATTTCTTGTTTAAAACCTTGAAAATCAGTATCTTAGATGATGTTCTCAAGCAGTCATTTAAGCCCAATTTCCAAGGTTAGTAACGAAGATACAACCTTATTTTCAGTTTTAAGTAATCATTTCGGTTCGCACTTTAATAAAGCTCGAATCAAACTTATTTCGATGTTCATCA
>Ga0209491_10001423_pt1 | contig 46971 bp, 46 predicted proteins | sample BON02_FD_187213 | JGI IMG/M metagenome (GOLD analysis project Ga0209491, IMG submission 187213) | Freshwater microbial communities from Lake Bonney liftoff mats and glacier meltwater in Antarctica - BON-02 (SPAdes) (version 2) | ecosystem: Environmental > Aquatic > Freshwater > Ice > Glacier...
ATGATAAAGAAGAGGAGGACCTGACCGTCGTAGTTCGGCTGTCCATCCTGCACGTTGAAGCGGGAGAAGGCGACGAGGGTGAGGTTCGCGGCTGCGAGCATGAGCTCGAGACACATGAAGATGATGATGAGGTTGCGCCGCACGAGCACCCCCGCGAGGCCGATCGCGAAGAGAACCCCACTCACGAAAAGGAAGTGATTCAGAGTTAAAGCGGTTTCCATAGAGTAACGGTTGCAGTCAAAAAGCAGCGGCGGCGGTCACTTGAGTTCTTTTTTGCTCAGCACGACGACCCCGACGGTGGCGACGAGGATGAGCACGGCCACGATCTGGACAGGGAACCAGTAAGTGCTGAAAAGGAGTTCGCCGATGCGATGCACGTCGGAGGTGCCGGGGCCCTCGACCTCGGTGAGGGCGGGCAGGGTCGCCTTGCCAACCTCGCTGCGGACGAGCACGGAGATGACGAGGGCAATGAAGCCGACGATGACTGTGCCGGCTCCGATGATGTTAATGAGAGGACGCCGGCGTTTTTCCTCTTCACGTACGTCGAGGAGCATGATGATGAAAAGGAAAAGGACCATGATCGCTCCCGCATAAACGAGGATCTGGAGGATGCCGACGAGAAAGGCGTCGAGCTGGATGAAGAGCGCGGCCAGCCCGAGGAAGGAAATCACCATCGAGAACGCCGCCGAGACCGGGTTGCGATTAACAACCACCCCAATTCCTCCCATGAGGGCGAGCGCTGAAAATAGGTAGAAGAGGAAGGACATGGCGGGGGAAAGGAGTAGTAGAGAAGTAGAGAAGCAGGGTAGTAAAGTAGGGGAGTTACAGAGACGCCCTCAGTTTTTCGGTGTAGGAGGAGAGGATTCTTCTTACTTCTTTGGCTTTTTCCTGGAGGGGAGTGGTATCGGCGAAGCCGAGATCGTGGCCGAGGATGAGCTGGTATCGCATCTCTTCGAGTGAAGCGTCAGAGTAGTTGTAGAACTTCAGTTTGTCAGATTTTCCCTTGCGGGTGAAGCCTTCGAAAATGTTGGACGGGACAGATACCGCTGACCGTCTGACTTGCGAAGTGAGACCGAAGATCTCTTCTTTAGGAAACTTGGCAGTGACTTCGTAAACGCCGAGAGCCAGCTCGTGGGCATTACGCCACACGATCAGATCCTCAAATGTTCTAGCTGAATCGCTCATGCCTTATTCTCTACTTCCTTACTTCTTTATTTCTCCGCTACTTCAATTCATTCCACTTATTCACGAGACCTTCGCGGACGCCGCCGATCTCGTAGAGTCGTTCTTTATCGTGGACCATCTCGGCGCGGCTGGTGCCGGTGATGGCGTAGTCTTTGCGGAGGTAGATGGCCTGCTCGGGGCAGACTTCTTCGCAGAGACCGCAGTAGATGCAGCGGATCATGTCGATCTCGAAGACGCGCGGGCGCTTCTCGACTTTGGCCCACTTGTCGTCGCTCGGGATCTCCTCGGGCAGGATCGTGATGGCGCGGGGCGGACAGATGAACTCACAGAGCTGGCAGGCGACACAACGCTCGCGGCCGTGCTCGTCCGTAACGAGAGCGGGGGCACCGCGGTAGTGTTCGGGGAGATGGTCATCCCACTTTTCCTCGGGATACTGCATCGTGACCTTGGTGCGACCCAGGAGGCTGCGGACAAAGTGGGCCAGAGTCACCCGCATCCCGGAGATGATGCCGGGAAGGTAGAGGTGCTCCCACCATTTCAGTTTTGGACGTTGGACGATGATGGCCATGGTTGGAGGAGGGGAGAAGCCGAGAAGTAGGGTAAAGGAGCTAAAAAGCAAAAGGGCTAAGCGCTAAAAAGCATCATTTAAAGAACGCCAGAAGGATGGCGGTGATGACGACGTTGGCGAGAGCGATTTCGAAGAAAAAGACCCAGCCGAGACGCATGAGCTGGTCGTAGCGGAAGCGGGGCAGGGTCCAGCGGATCACGATGAAGAAGATGATGAGAGCGATGACTTTCGCAAAGTAGACGCCGATGTGGATGAGGCCGTGCCACGAGGGGACGACGGCGTCGACGGACTCGGGCGCGAGCCAGCCGAAGGGGAGGCTCCAGCCGCCCAGGAAGAGGGTCACGGCGAGTCCCGAACCGATGATCATCGCGGCATATTCGCCGAGGAAGAAGAGGGCGAACTTCATCGAGCTGTATTCGGTGTGGTAGCCGGCGACGAGCTCGGTCTCACACTCGGGAAGGTCGAAGGGAAGCCGGTTCGTCTCGGCGAACATCGAGGTCATGAAGATGACGAAAGAGATGAACATGGGGATGACGAGGACCCACCCTTGCAGGCTGAGCCCTTCGCCCCAAAGCGGAAGGAGCGTCCAGCCGTTGAGCGCCTGCTCCTGAACGATACGGCCGAGATTGAGCTCGCCGTAGATCATGATGAGCGGGACGATGGAGAGACCGAGCGAGATCTCGTAGGAGATCATCTGGCTGGTCGAACGCACCCCGCCGAGGAATGAATATTTGGAATTCGACGACCAGCCCGCAAGGACGATGCCATAGACGCTCAGCGAGGCGATCGCGAAGACAAAAAGCGGCCCGACATCGAGGTCGGCGATGACCATTTTTTCCCCGAAGAGGCGGCTCCCGAAAGGGATCACCGCGCAAGTGAGCAGGGCCGGCACCATCGTGAGAGCGGGGGCGAGCCAGAAATAGAATTTGTTCACATGCGCCGGGGTGAAATCCTCTTTGAGGAGGAACTTGATCCCGTCGGCGACGGCCTGGAGAAGGCCGAAGGGGCCGACCCGGTTCGGTCCGACCCGGTCCTGAATCGCGGCGCTGACGCGACGCTCCGCCCACACCGACATGGCGACCATGGGCAGTGTCACGAGGAAGACAAAGACCACGATCTTGATGACCGCTGCGATGATGATATGCCAATCCATGTGGTCAGAAAGAAAGCGTAAGCCGAAGCGAAAGTTGAAAAGTAGCACGGGCTTCCAGCCCATGCATCGTGGCGTGACGACCGGACGATCCCACCCGTCGGAATCGCGAATGGACCTTCCCGGGATTCCGTTCATTTCCACACGAACCATGGGCTGGAAGCCCACGATACAGGGGGAGGCGATGGGGAAGAGGGATCATGTGAGTGCAATTCTGTTCTAGCCCACGATGAGGCCCGAGGCGATGCGTTGTTTTTCGCGTTCGAGGAGCGGGATGGTGACACCGGTCTCGAGGAGGGGGAGTCCGAGATCTCCGATCTGACCCCAGGTCAGGCCGGCGAATTCGCTCACTTCAGCGGCTAGCTGTTTGAAAATATCGGTCACCGCATAGATCCCGTTTCCACCGCCGGTGGCCTGGATGAGATCACGCACGATCTCCCACGACTCTAGAGTCTGGCCGGGTCCGTCGACGACTTTGTTGAGGCGTTGGAGGCGACCGGTCGCATTGATCATCGTTCCCGACTTCTCGGCCCAGCCGGCGCCGGGGAGGACGACATCACTCGCGTCGGCGGTCGCGTTGGCGAGCGGGTAGGTGGAGAGGAGGAAGTCGAGTTTGCCGAGCAGTTCGGTGCTGAAACCGGCGTCAGCGACGAGGTTTTCCTGCAAGGTGATGAGCGCCTTGATGCGGCCCTGTTCGATCCCGAGCTTGATCGTTTCGATCTGCGACCCGGGATCATCGAGACCGAGGATGAGTTTGACCCCGTTGGTGTTCGGATTGCGATCGGCGGAGATGAGGTAGCCGTCGGCTTCGCCCACGCGGGCGACGGTGTCGAGATGGCCGACCTTGAGATGTTTCACGAGACGATTGACCATGAGGAGCTCCTCATTCGTCATCCGAGCCGAGGCGATCACGGCGATCTCGCTGCCGTCGAGGGCGGAAAGTTTGTCGGCAGAGGTGGCGATGGCCTCGCTCCAGCTCGCGTGGCGGTGGTGATCGCCGTCTTTCACGAGGGGATCGGTGAGACGGGTCTCGCTCCCGATCCAGTGGAAATTGAGACGGTGCGAGTCGGGCATCCAATCGGAATTGACGTCGTTGTTTTGCCGCGGGGTGATGCGGTAGATCGTGTTCTCGCGGGCGAAGACGGTGATGTTGCAGCCGGTCGCGCAGTTCGTGTCGATCGTATTGGTCTCGCGCATGAACCAGACCCGCATTTGAAAACGGAAGTCATTCGAGGTGAGCGCGCCGACGGGGCAGATGTCGACGGTGTTGAGCGAGTAGTTGTTCGCCAATTCGCGACCGGGATAGACGGTCAGGACGGTGTGGCTGCCGCGATCAGTGAAGCCGAGAACCGGATCGTCGGCGATCTCTTCGGTGAAGCGGATACAGCGGCTGCACATGATGCAGCGCTCGTCATCGAGACGAACGCGGGGACCGACATCGACGTTCTTCGGCTTTTTCACCTTCTGCTCGCGGAAGCGCGATTCGCCTTTGCCGTGCTCGACGCTGAACTCCTGGAGGCCGCACTCGCCGGCCTGGTCGCAGATGGGGCAGTCGAGCGGATGATTCGCGAGGAGCAGTTCCATCACTCCCTTGCGGCACTCTTCGGTGAGCGGACCGGACGTCTTGATGCCCATGTTCGGCCCGATCGTGTTCGCGCAGGCGATGACGGGGCGGGGCATCCAGGCGATGGGAAGGTGGCCGTTTTCATCCGGGGCGGGGGCCTCGGCTCCGGGGGCGGGGCGCGGGGGCATGCCCATCTCGACGAGGCACATGCGGCAGTTCCCGGGCGAAGTCAGCTTGGGATGGTAGCAATAGTGCGGCACCTCGACACCGGCTTGACGACAGGCTTCGATCATCCGCATCCCTTTCGGGAACTGATGCCACACGCCGTCGATTTGCACGTCAACGAGATCTGTTTTTACTTCGCTCATTTCAGATTCTCAAAGGCCGGCGACGGCGGTCAGGGTTTCGGCGTTGACGATCGCTCCTTCGAGTTCGGGCCGGGTGTCGGAAACGAGTTCGTCGCGGAATTTCTCCACAAAACTCTCGGTCGGCCACGCGCAGGCCTCGCCGAAGGCGCAGATGGTGCGGCCATCGATGTTTTTGGCCACGCCGTAAAGGGTATCGATGTCGCTCGGGGAGGCTTTCCCGGCGACGATACGGTCGGTGATCTTTTTCATCCAGAGCGACCCCTCGCGGCAGGGCGTACACTGGCCGCAGGACTCGTGGGCGTAGAAATTGTTGATGTTGTTCAGGACCCAACTGATCGAGCGACTGTCGTCGATGACGATGACGCCACCCGATCCGGCCATCGATCCGCAGGCGGCGAGAGTGTCGAAGTCCATCGGAATGTCCCAGATCGTGAGCTTGCGCGCATCGTCGCCGCGTCCCACCGTGAAGACCTCGTCGGCACGCAGGACTTTGGCCGAGGAACCACCGGGAATGACCGCCTTGAGCTCGCGTCCGGGCTTGAGGCCGCCGCACATGTCATTGATGAGCTCGCCCATTGTGACTTTGCCGACCTCGACTTCAAAGTAGCCGGGCTTTTGCACGTCACCGCTCACGCAGAGGATGCGGGTGCCGGTGTTGTTCGGAGTGCCGGTCCTGGCCCAGTTCTCCGCCCCGATCTCGAGGATGTGTTTCACGTGACAGAGCGTCTCGACATTATTCACGATCGTGGGACAGAGGTAGAGACCCATCGCCGCAGGGAAGTAGGGCGGCTTGATGCGGGGGTAGGGGCGCTTGCCCTCGAGAGACTCGATCAGGCCGGTCTCTTCCCCACAGATGTAGGCTCCGGCACCGCGATGCACGTAGATTTCGAGATCGAATCCCGAACCCTGAATGTTTTTGCCTAGAAATCCTTTTTCACGCGCTTCGGCGATCGCCTTTTCGACGATCTTCGCGGCTTCGGGGAACTCTTCGCGGATGTAGATGTAGGAGAGGCTCGCCCCGACCGCGAAGCAGGCGATGGCCATGCCCTCGATGAGCTGGTGGGGATCCTGATGGAGGATGTAGCGGTCTTTGAAAGTGCCGGGCTCGGACTCGTCGGCGTTGCAGATGAGATAGACCGGCTTGGTGTTCGTCGGGGGGATGAAGCCCCACTTGACCCCGCACGGGAAACCGGCTCCGCCGCGTCCGCGCAGGCCGGCCTTTTTTACCTCGTCGATGATCTCCTGAGGCGGCGTCTTAAGCGCCTTTTTCAGTTGTTCGTAACCGCCCTCGCCCATGTAAGTCGCGAGGGAGGTGTCCCAGCCTTCGCGATCAATGTTGCGGAAGACGACCCGGTGCTCTTTGGCGTGCGGCACGCGGCCGCTTTTGTAGGAAATGCCGTTCATCACTTGGAATATTGGCTGATGAGACCGTCCACATCGGAGACCGCCTCGTGAAAATCATCGTTGACCATGCAGACCGGACCGAAGCCGCAACTCGCGAGACATTCGGCGAACTCGATGCTGAATTTTCCATCCTCACTCACTGCGATGGGGTGGTGGTGAGTCACACCGGAGCGGTCGATCCCCGTTTTAGTGCAGAGCGACTCCATCAGCTCGTAGCTGCCGGTCATGGCGCAGCTGAGGGTGCGACAGACGCGGATGTGGTATTTGCCGGGAGCTTCCTGGCGGAATCCGGGGTAAAAAGTGACCACCTCGAGAACCTTGATCGGTTCGAGCTCGAGTTTGGCGGCAGTCCATTCGACGGCATCGTCGGAGACATAGCCGAAGTGGTGCTGCAGGAGATGGAGCACCGGGAGGACCGCCGACCGCTTGCTCACCGGGTAATGGGTGATGCGATCGTCGATCTCTTTTTCGAGTTCTGAAGGGACGGCGAGTGACATGGTGGCAGGCAAATGGTTGGGCTCAGCGGTCGCATTCTCCCATTACGAAGTCGAGACTGCCGAGGATGGCGACGGTGTCGCTCACCATGCAGCCCTCGAGCAGCTTGGGCAGGATGCTGAGGTTAACAAAGGAGGGCGCGCGGATCTTTAGACGATACGGGACCCCGCCGCCTTTGGAGTGGATGTAGAAGCCGAGCTCACCCTTCGGATTTTCCGCCCCGAAGTAGACCTCGCCGGCCGGGGCGTCGAGCCCTTCGGTGACGAGGATGAAGTGGTGGATGAGCTCCTCCATGCTCATGAGAACCCGGTCCTTGTTCGGGAGACGTTCTTTCGCATCGACCACATTGATGGGACCGTCGGGCAGACCGGCGACGGCCTGACGCAGGATGCTGACGCTCTGGCGCATCTCTTCCATGCGGACGAGATAGCGATCGTAGCAGTCACCGACCGAGCCGATCGGGATGTCAAACTTGTAGCGGTGGTAGTCGAGGTAGGGGTTGGCCTTGCGGACGTCGTGATCGACTCCCGAGCCGCGGAGATTCGGGCCGCTGAGGCCCCAGGCGATCGCGTCCTCTTTGGAAATGATGCCGATGTCGCGGGTGCGACCGAGGAAGATCTTGTTCCGTGTGAGCAGGATATCGACCTCGTCAAGGCAGATGAGGAATTCGTCGCAGAACTTGAGAAGTTGGTCGGTGAAACCCTCGGGCAGATCTCGGATCTGGCCGCCGATGCGGGTGTAGCTCGTCGTGAAGCGGGCACCGGTGAGGAGCTCGCAGAGGTTATAAATGGTCTCGCGCTGCGTGAAGGTGTAGAGGAAGACCGTCATTGCTCCCACGTCCATCGCGTAGGCGCCGATGCCGAGGAGGTGGGCGGAGATCCGGGCCATCTCGCAGCAGATCGTGCGGATCGCCTGGCCCCGCTCCGGCAGCTCCCAGCCCATCAGCTTTTCCACGGCGAGGGCGTAGGCGACGTTGTTCGCGAGCGGGGCGAGGTAGTCGAGTCTATCCGTGTAGGGGACGAACTGATTGTACTGCATGCTCTCCGCGATCTTCTCGTCGCCGCGGTGCAGGTAGCCGACATCGGGGTCAGCCTTGGTGATGACCTCGCCGTCGAGCTCGAGGACGATGCGCAGCACGCCATGGGTCGCGGGGTGCGACGGGCCCATGTTGAGGACGAGCTTTTCACCGACGAGATCTTCGGTCGTCTGCTGATAGCCTTCCAACCCTGCCGCGCGGGCGGCTGAGTCCTGAATTTCAATTTCCCGGTTTGTGGTCGGCATGGCGGCTTTCTGGCTCTAGGGTCAAGCAGAGCGCATCAAAATTTCGACTATCGGTGCGCGATTTTCGAGGGTCAAGGGGACTTTGTGAAATATTTCACAAAGTCATCCGAGCCTTGATACGTTACAAAGCGGGAAGCGGATTATACTGGCTTCCTCCGGGGAAAAGCGCAGAATTCATACTATGGAAAATCAAAAGACGATTGTGAACGACGGGATCAAAAAGCGCAGCGTGGGCTCGTCCATCGTGGTGGGCATCCTCGGCGCGATCAGTGTGGTCTACCTCTTGAACCCGACCTGGGGGCTTCTGGAGTTCATCCCCGATGGATTCCCGATTATCGGCAATCTTGACGAAGCGGCTGCGGCGGCCATGCTAATCAGCTGCCTCGCCTACTTCGGCCTCGATATCGGGGCGCTCTTCGGGCGGAAGACGAAAAAGGGCGACGGTGTCATCGACGTGGAAGTCGAAGACCGCTGATTTTTGGCCTTTTGGCTTACCAGCCCGAGTTCACCGTCTCTCCCCGCGCTTTGGTGGCCGCAGCAGCGATGATCCTCGGCATGTGGGCTTCGGGATTCACGTCGAAAGTCTTTAGACACGGCTTGCAACAGAAGAGCACCTCCTGATTTTTGTAAACGCGGCGGTATTTCGGGCTGCCCTTGAGGTCCTTGCGGATCACCGCACAGGTCGTGAAGGGGTAGGGCGTCACTGTCGCAAGATCGGCTCTGGCGGTTTCTGTAAAAGACGAGACGGCCGGAGTCGTCGTCCCGGCAACGGCAGTCGGCGCGGCGGCAGTGGCCTGACTCTTCCCCGCGCAGGCGGTGAAGGCGAGAGCGCCGGCACAAGCCGCCGCAGAGAAGAGAGGGGAGAGTTTCATGATATTAGCGCAAACTGCTCCCGCCTGTGGCGAGTTCAAGTGCATTCTCGGGAGCTGGGCCGAACGAGCCATCTCCCTCCCGATACTGAATTTAGATTGCAGCGAAGAAAGGATTCGGCTTTTCTTCCCATCCAGTGTAGCAAGCCAAGATGGCAACGATCAAAGTGGCATGCCCGAAATGCGGGCAGAAGGTATCGGGAGATGAAAGTTTCTTCGGGACTGTCGTGGAGTGCCCGATTTGTTCGTCTGACATCCTTTTCCCCGGGCAGAAGCGGCCCGGGCTGACGCCGGGGGTCTTGACACCGGTGGCACCCGAGCCAACCGGAGATCCTGCCTCGCCGGTCCCCCGGGAATCGGCGAGTCCCGATACCCATCCGAATGCGGTGATCCGATCTGCCACTTTCGAGGAGATGCCTCTCGACATCCGACCGGAAAAATCCGAGGAAAAAACGACGCCCCCACCATCCACCCCCCGCGAAAGCACGGAGGAGGACGATGACGAACTTCTCCTGCCTCCCTCACCCATCTATGGCGCCATTTCCATCGTCTCGGCAATTCTAGGGGTGGGGACTTGTGTCGGCGGCATCCTTTTTGCCCCGCTCGCGATCATCTTCGGGCACACCGCCCTCGCCAGGGCTCGTCACAGTCCGGTGCAACCTGCTCCGGGTCATACCCTCGGGGCAATCGGTCTGATGATAGGCTACGTCAACCTCGTCCTGTTTATCCTGGTCCTGCTCGCCATGGTCTTTTTTGGCGAAGCGATCAAAGAGGCGCTCGACCCGTTGTGGGAGTGGCTTTTTCCCCGCTGAGCGGGTCGTGTCGCGAGGTTGATGCTTGCAATTCCTCGTGTTTCGCTTAGGAAGGCCCGGAAGAAAGAAAGCTTGGAATTACAATAATTTCAGGTTTTTTAATATTGAAGATTTCTTAAACAATAGGAAACTAAACGAAGAACAAAGTCATGTTTGAAACGACCATCACCAACATCCGCGCCCGTGAAATTATCGATTCCCGGGGGAATCCAACGGTAGAAGTCGATGTGGAACTCGAGGGCGGCGCGATCGGTCGCGCGGCCGTCCCCAGCGGCGCCAGCACCGGTGAGCACGAGGCCTGGGAGCTTCGCGACGGTGACATGGACCGCTACCTCGGCAAGGGCGTTCTCAAAGCGGTCGAGGCCGTGAATGAGAAGATCGCTGACGAGCTCATCGGCCTCGATGCGACCGACCAGACGGCCATCGACAAGCTCATGCTGCAGATCGACGGCACGCCGAACAAAAAGAATCTCGGTGCCAATGCCATCCTCGGTGTCTCGCTCGCGATGGCCCATGCGGCGGCGAATCAGCTCCAGCTTCCGCTTTACAAATATATCGGCGGCCCGAATGCAAAAGTGCTCCCCGTCCCGATGATGAACATCATCAACGGCGGCGCCCACTCGGATGCCCCGATCGATTTCCAGGAATTCATGATCATGCCGAAGGGTGCCACGAGCTTCCGGGAGGCCCTGCGTCAGGGTGCCGAGATTTTCCACGCGCTCAAGAAAGTGCTAAAGGATCGTGGCCTGGCCACCACGGTCGGTGACGAGGGCGGCTTTGCTCCCGTGCTCGATTCCGCCTTCGACGCGCTCGAAGTGATCGCCCAGGCGGTCGACAAGGCCGGCTACAAGCTCGGTGAGGAAATCTTCATCGCCCTCGACGTGGCTTCGTCTGAGTTCTACGACAAAGCCAAAGGCAAATACGTTTTCAAAAAGTCCGACAAGTCCGAGAAGACCGCTTCCGAGCTCGTCGATTACTACCTCGAGCTCCAGAGCAAATATCCGATCATCTCGATCGAAGACGGCTGTGACGAGAACGACTGGGACGGCTGGAAGACGATCACCGAGAAGATGGGCGACAAGACCCAACTCGTCGGCGACGACCTTTTCGTGACAAACACCTCCTTCCTCCAGAAGGGGATCGACCTCGGTGTGGCCAACTCCATCCTCGTGAAAGTGAACCAGATCGGCTCCCTCACCGAGACGCTCGACGCGATCGAGCTCGCCAAAGAGAACCGTTACACCAGCATCATCAGCCACCGCTCGGGTGAGACCGAAGACAGCACCATCGCCGACATCGCCGTGGCCACGAACGCCGGTCAGATCAAGACCGGTTCACTCAGCCGCTCGGATCGGATCGCGAAATACAACCAGCTCCTCCGCATCGAGGAAGAACTGGGCGATGACGCCATCTACGGTGGCAAGATGCGCGTCTGAGCGCCGGCTTCAGTCAAGACCATGCGTGACCCGGAATTTAAAGACAACATTGAACTCTCTCTCCGTCTCGACGGAGGGGGGGCGAAACTCCGCGCGAATGTGTGGAAGCGTCTTTCCCGGGTCATGGAGGTTGTGATCTATGTGCTCCTGATCCTCACGGTGGTGAAACTCTTCGGTCCGGAAATGGAGCGACAGAATGAACTGAAGGCGGAAAAGGAGCGCATCGCCCACATCCGGGATGAAAAAGAGTCCCGGGTCCTGCGCCTACGCCAGGAGCATCGCCTTTTGAAAACCGACAAAGGCTACCTCGAGACCGTCGCCCGTGACCGGCTCAACCTCCAGCGCGAGGGCGAGCATATCATCAGGATAGACCGCGGAGAAGAGTGATCGCGTCACGCTCGTTACGTGTGTTTGTCAGGGTGCCCGACCGACCCCTATTTCCGCCACGATGAAGAGACGGTTTAACAGACGATTTGAAAAGGACCGCACCCCGAGCCGCACCGTCGTGGAGAATTTTCGCGCGGCCTTCACCGGCTTGAGTGAATTGCGTGACAAGGAGGTAGAGGAAGACGCCGGACTTGGTCTCGTCCACTACCGGGGGCGCAAGGAGGAGTATGAACTCGGCGTCGAATACAGCAAGAGCACCGACTCGCTCGACCGTGCCGTCGGGGCAAAGGTCCTCGCCGAACTGGGCTGGGGAGACGAGTCATTTCTTGAAGAGTCCGTCGAAGTTCTCATCCGGCTCCTCGCAGACGGCGAGCCTGTCGTGGTCTCGGCCGCAGCGGCCGCTTTTGCCCATCGCTCTGATGATCGCGCCATTCCCGATCTCGTCCGCCACGTCCCTAGCGCCGAGCCATCGATCCGCTACGGAGTCACCGTCGGTCTCGCCGGCAACGACGATCCCGATGCGGTCGCGGCCCTCATCACCCTGTCCCGCGATGAAGATCGCGAGGTGCGCGACTATGCGGTTTTTGCCCTCGGATCCCACACCGATCTCGACACGCCGGAACTCCGCGAAGCCCTGCACGCGGCGATGGCGGACCCCGATCCCGAGATCCGCGGTGAAGCCCTCGTCGGCCTCGCGGAACGCGGGGACGAGCGGGTCAAGCCGGCGCTGATCGAGGAGTGGAAGTCTGATGAGGTCAGCATCCTCAGTCTCGAGGCGGCCGAGGTGCTCGGGGATCCCGATCTGCTGCCCCATCTGGAAGAGATGGGCGAACTCCTCGACGAAGAAGCGGACGAGTATTTCCAGGAGCAACTCGTCGCCGCCATCACCGCCTGTGGCGGAGAGTGATCACGGGACGGGCAGGGGAGTAGTCTCCGCCGGAGCGGAACGCTCCACCTCGCCGATGACTTCGAAGCCGTCCCCATCGAGCAGGAATATCTCGAGGGAGACGGGCAGCTTTGCTCGGCGGAATTCATCGACGAGGGCCGGCCCGTAGTCGGCGAGTCGTCCTCCTGTCGCGGGAAAAAGGTAGAGCCGGTGGCGATCCACGAGCACGACCTGGAGGCGGTCGCCGAGGGTTTCGCGGAATTTTTCGATGAGCTTCGGCGAGAGCATCACACTGGTGAGGAAGGGGTCTTTGTCCTTCAAGATCGCGTAGAGGATGATCCCCCGCGAGTCGCGCACCAGTTCGGGCTCGAGGCGTTCGACCAGTTTGTCCGCCACGGCGAGGGCGGCGGGGAGGAGTTTTTCCCAATCGAGAGTTCGCTCCTGCCAGGTCGCGGCGGTGAAGGGCCGCACCCCGAAGTCCCATTCATAGTAGGCGGTGAGTTGGGTCCGCCTCGCCCCCTCGATCGGGGTCATGATCTCCGCCTTTTCAAAACTGCCCTCGAAGATCACCCCGATACGGCGCGCCGGGGCATCGGTCTCGTCGCCCTTCAGCGGGAGCGTGACGACAGCGGCGAGGAAAAGCAGAGCCTTCAGGGTGATCGATTGAAATCCAGTTGCCATCCGGCGGGGAACGAGTTGGGTGAAACTAAACACCGATGATCACATTTCTACAAGGGACCCTCGAAGAAAGCTGGCCGGGCCGACTCGTCATCAATGCCGGCGGGGTCGGCTACGAAGTCACTGTTCCTCTTTTCGGCGACGAAGTCTTCGGGCAGATCGGGAGCAAAACGAAGGTCCTCACCCACCATCACATCCGCGAGCAGGAACAGACGCTCTACGGCTTCCCCGACGAGGCGGCCCGCGACCTCTTCCGTCTCCTCATCAATCACGTCTCCGGCGTCGGGCCGAAGGTGGCCATGTCCATCCTCAGCGGGATGGCGGCGGCGGACTTCAAAGACGCCGTCGTTGCTGGAGACATCCTCACCCTTTCGAAAATTCGCGGACTTGGAAAAAAGACGGCCGAGCGCATCGTTCTCGAGCTCGGTGACAAGGTCGGAGTGAAAGATGCGTGGAAGGCCCAGTCCGTCCAGTCTACCCTCACTCCCGAGGCCGCCGCGAAGAATGACGCCCTCCTCGCCCTCATCTCACTTGGCTACAAACAGGTCGAGGCGCAGAAGGCGATCGAAAAAATACCCGCCGATCTCGTGAGACCGGATGAAATCTTACGCGCCGCGCTGCGACTACTACAGGGATGATCAGCGCTCCCCGCCTCGACCCGATGCAAGATTGGAACCGTAAAGCCGAACTCGTCCGCGCCGCCCTGCCGGATGGCGGGCTCTTTGCCGAAAAGGCCTGGCGGATCTCGCCCGAGCCCTTTGTCCTCAGTCCCGCCGAGGTGAAATACCTCGAGCAGCTCGGACCGCTCCTGCATCGCTTTCAAAAAGTCTGCGACCTTATCTACCGCCGTAGTCGCAAAGGTTCCCTGCCGGGCTGGATCGCCGACTATCTGGATCGCGGCAAACCCGCCGGGCTGCTCGAGACCGGGCTCGCCGCGCCCACCCTCGAGGACGTGCCGCGGGTCATCCGGCCCGATCTCATCCTCACGGCCGATGGTTTTACCGCGACCGAGCTCGACTCCGTCCCCGGCGGCATCGGCCTCACCGCCTGGCTCGGGAGCATCTACGGCTCGACCAATCCCGCCCACCGCATCATCGGGGGAGAGCGGGGGATGCTCGAGGGCTTCGCCTCGATCTTTAGCCGGGGCGGGGCCGACATCCTCTTCTCGGCGGAGTCCGCCGCCTACCGTCCCGAGATGGAGTGGCTCGCGGCGCGGGCACCGGGCGACTTCCGCGTGCGGGCTGTCGAGCATTACGAGGTCACCGATCGCGACGCCTACCGTTTCTTTGAGCTCTTCGACCTGCCAAACCTCCCGGGGGTCGAGGACTTGCAATCAGCCGTCGCCTCGGGCCGCATCGATCTCACGAGCCCCTTCAAACCCTGGCTCGAGGAAAAGCTCTGGTCGGCACTCTTCTGGTCGCATCCGCTCAAGGAGGTCTGGCGGCGGGAACTGCGCGATGCGAACTGGAAGCGGCTGTGCGAGCTTTTTCCCCGGAGCTGGGTCGTCGATCCGGCCGGGGTGCCGCACCACGCAGTCATCCCGGGGCTCGACGTGCAGAGCTTCGCCGAATTGAAACAATTCTCCCAGAGCGAGCGCGAACTCGTCCTGAAGCTCAGCGGATTCAACGAACGCGCCTGGGGCAGCCGCAGTGTCACGATCGGTCAGGATGCCTCGCAGAGTGAGTGGGGGACAGCGGTCGATGAGGCGATCACCTCGTACGATGAAGCCCCGTATGTTCTGCAGCGCTTCCACGGTGGCCGCCTCGTTACTCATCCCTGGCTCAATGAAGACACCGGAGCAGTGGAAATGATGGAGGGCCGCGTGCGTCTCTGTCCTTACTATTTCGTGAGCGCGGTCGATGGAAGTGTCACCCTCGGCGGCGTGCTCGCGACGATTTGTCCCTCGGATAAGAAGATTCTCCACGGGATGCGTGACGCCATCCTAGTGCCATGCCGGTTGGGAGAATAATCTTCCTGACGAGAGGGGAATCGAGAAATTTTGAAAACTTCTGCCGATTCTCGCAATATTGATAGTAATGTTTCCTTTATTTTAAAAGGAATTGAATCATTTGTTGCATTTATGCGTATCAATGTTAAACTTTTTAAGCATTGTCGGAGCGCTTAGGCGGGCGCTGACTAAAATTAGTCTAAGCCCCCTCCTTACTCGAGCGTCTCTGAATTTATAGGCCAACGCGTATAGGAACACGACCAGTGCTGAAACCATTTGAGGCTTACGAACGTGAAAAAAATTAAATTCACCTGCACGAACTGTGACGCGAAGCTTCGCGTCCCGACCCATCTCGCCGGCGTGTCTGCGCCTTGTCCGAAGTGCGGGGCGACCATCACCGCGCCCAGTGACATCACCCAGGCGGTAGATGACGACGAACCGCGCCGTCCCGTCACCTCGAGTTCGAGTTCGAGTTCGAGTTCGAGTTCCAGTGCCGCCCCGGCTCTTCGTAGTAGTCATCAGGAGACATCGCCCTCCCGTGAGTCGTCCGCAGGCCCGTCCGGCACCACCGTGGCAGAGCCACCTGCGAACCCTGCCCCGGCGGCAAGGATACCGACGCCGGTGTTGGCTCCGGCGTCAAAAGAAGATCCCGCCGTCGTGCCTGCGGCGCTGCTCTCGGCCCCGGCCCCGGCACTCCCGAAAACGACAGTCAGCGTAGAGATTCCCACGCCCGTCTCGCGTTCGCCGCAGCCGCGCCCCATCATCCCGCCCGTTCCCACCGAGACCGCTCCGGCGTTTTTCACCCCTCCGCCACCCGTCCTCCCGATCACTCCGGTGGTTCCCGAGCCAGACTACCGCTCCGAGGCTCCGGTTTCCTTGCCTCCGGCCAATCCGGTCGTGGTCGAAGTCTCCAGTTTCCCCGTCCCTGCGCCGGCCCCCGCACCCCCCGCCTCGGCTATCACCCAGCCCATTCAGGTGAACTCGCGTCCCAGCAGCTTGCCCGAAGCGCGGTCCGAAGTATCCGGATCCGGTTCGCTCCCCCGACTCGATGTTTCCCTGGCCGGGCAGGATCTCAGTGGTGCCGCCGCCCTCCTCTTTGCGGAGAATGCCGACCAGCCCGTGCGCACCCGGGTTCAGCTTCCCCAGCCCGGTGTCGAGACTCATAAGTTCAGTCCTGATGACTTCATCGTTCCCTCGGCTAGACCGCAGGAAGCGCCCCCGGTCTACCAGGAACCCGTCTTGGAGATACCTCCCGCGCTGGATCCCTTTGATCCGTCCGACTTTGCCGATGTGGCCGTGCTCGAAGCGACTGCGCCACGTCAATACCTGCCCATCCCGCTCCCGGGAGCGTCAGATCCCATTCCGCTCGATGAGCTGGATGATGCATCCTACGACGATCTTCCCGATCTCGACGGCAGCGAAGAGATCGCCTACCACCCCGCACCGGACCCCGATGAAGACGACGGCTACTTCGCCGACTTGTCAGAAGCCGATGAGATCCCGCCCGGGCTCGAGGTACCCGCCTGGAGCGAGGAGGAACTCGCCAGTGAGTTTGTCCCCGCCGACCCCGTCGAAGTGCCGTGGAATCTCCAGCCCACTGCCGTTCCCGACGACGTCGATTTCCGCGAGGTCGAGGCACCCGCAGCTACACAGATGCCCGAACTCCTTACGCGGTCCGATGATCGCCGGGAAAGCCTAAACGAAGAACGCTACGACGAGGTCCCGGTAAACCCCCTTCACGAGGGCTCGTTCGGGAAACTCTTCTTGCAGCAACAAGCAGCAGCAGGGGCGGCTCCTGCGCCGCCCGGGATGGCCTCTGTAATTGCACCTGCACCTGCACCTGCACCTGCACCTGCACCTGCACCTCGTGCCATCGACCCTCTGCCTGCGCCCGTCTCGCAAACGCCCGATCAGCCCGAAGGCGACGTTCTCGACGAACTCTTCGGGGCATCTCTCCGCCGGGCGGATGATTCCAAAAAACTCAGCAAGACGGCCGTCGTCATGATCTCCTGCCTCGTCGGCGCGGCGGTCATCGCGGTGTTGATGGTGGTCTTGCTCGGCCAGCTCTTCCTGGGTGGACGGCAGCCCGAAGACGCCTACAAAGAAGGTTCCGTCGTCGAGACTGACGGGGGGGGATCGAAGGGCAAGGCAAGCTCGGCCCCCGTCGAGCTTGACGAGGCGCCGATGGGAGAGGCCCCGGCCAGTATCGATCCTGTCGCCGTTTTGCGCGAGACCGACTCCGGCTCTGCGGCGGCCGAAGCCCCCGCGCTCTCGCTTGATGAGCGCGTCCAACAGATCGTCAACGGAACCGACGCGCCTCCCGCTACCGGCGGTTCAGTGATCGGTCAACCTTCCCTTGATCTCGTGGATGAGGCGATAACCCGATTCGACACCCCGACCTCACTGGCTCCAGCTGTGGCTGCTGCTACTGCTGCGGTTGGCACTGCCGCAGCCGCCACTTCGCCGTCAGTCGCCCCGGGTAGCTCCGCCGTTGAGGCTGCCGATCCCGCGATGCAGGGCCCTGCCGGGCTCGAGACTGCCGACCCTGCCTCCCGATCTCTCGGCAACACGGGGAAGAGCGCGAACTACAACCCGCCCGCGAGTTTTGCCGCCCCCGGGCCGAGCGACAGTCCACTCTTGAGAATCAACGACGTCATCGATGCCTTCCTTCGCGCTCCGGACTGGCAGACCCGGACCAGGTATGCTTACCAGGGCGACAGCCTCCAACCTGCCATCGAAGACTACTACAAAAAGTGGCCCGACAACAAAATCGATCGTTACTCCCTGCAACTTTTCCAAATGGAGCAATCGGCCGAGCTGGGTGGTCCCTACTGGGTCTACCTCGTCTCCACCAGTGATGCGGACCAGGGCTTCCCCCTCATCATCCGGGTCGAGGACGGGAATCTCAAAGTCGACTGGCAGATCTACTCCGAGTTCTATGACCGCCACTTCGTACGCTTCCGCGACGGCACTATGCCGCGTCCCGAGACCTTCCGCGTCGTGATCGAGCGCGTCTCCGACTACTACGGCACCGACCGCGAGGCCTTCACCGACGTGGGCGACTACTACGTCTACCAGGTCAGCCCGCCCTATGGTGATCTCAACGAGTTCTCCGAGTATGCTTTCGTGAAAAAAGATACGGAACTCGCGAAGAAACTCGAGGGCGTCGTCGGTCTCGGCGACGAGCCGCTCGCCGTCATCGTGACCCTCGACGAGAAACCCTTCGGGCACGGCGTGAAACATTTTGTCATCACCGAGTACCTCACCGAGGGATGGTTCCGCTGACCCGTGACTCGGTATGGAGATCGAGATCGACCGATTCATTCGCTACCTCGCTGTTGAAAAAGGGCTCTCGCTCAATTACCAGCTCTCGGTGAGGCGCTCGCTCGAGGCCTTCGCCGAGTGGTTGAAGGATGGGCACGGCATTGACGAACCGGGTCGGGTCGAGCTCTCCCATCTCACCGCCTACCTCGCCCATCGCCGCCTCGATGACAGGCTCGCCGCCTCGAGTCTGCGGGTGCAGCTCATCGCGATCAAGATCTTCTTTCGCCACCTCGCGGCCAAGGGAAAAGTGGCGTCCGATGTCGCCGACCAGATCGATTCTCCCCGCCTCGAGAAATACCTCCCCGAGACCCTCAACGAACCCTCGGTGAAGCGACTCCTCGAGTCCATCGACGATACCCTGCCGCTCTCGCGACGCGACCGGGCCATGCTCGAACTCATGTATGCGAGCGGGCTCCGCGTCTCCGAGCTGACCGGTGCGCGCCTCGAGAATCTCTTCCTCGAAGACGGCGCCATCCGCGTCACGGGCAAGGGGAACAAGACCCGCATCGTGCCCGTAGGCTCTGCCGCCCGTGAGGCCATCGAGCAATATCTCGCGGGGGAGCGGCCCGAGCTCGTCAGCCACCACAGCGGGAGTGAAATTTTCCTCTCAAAATGGGGGAAGAAGCTCAGCACCACACGCATCTGGCAGATCGTCAAAGAACGCGCCAAACTCGCCGGGATCGAGTCCAACGTCTACCCGCACCTCCTGCGCCACTCCTTCGCGACCCACCTCCTCGGGAACGGCGCCGATCTCCGTGTCATCCAGGAGTTGCTCGGCCACGCCGATATTGCGACGACCCAGATCTACACCCACGTTGACCAGAAGCACCTGCGCGACGTGCATCGCAAATTCCACCCGCGCGGGTGATTGGGACTACTCTTCGTCGGCAGTTTTCCACCAGTCGGCCCCGCGTTCCCAGGGATCGAGAGACTCGGCCCGCTCTTCGGGAGCGGCATTGTCATCCACGTAGAGCGCGTTGCGTTTCTCGTCGGCCGCGATCTCTTCAAGGAGCAGATCGAGTTGATCGGGTTCTTCCGCGAACTTCTTCTCGCGCCAGATGAGGTAAGCGAAAAAAATCGCGATTCCGAGCAAGACGCCGGCGATCAGGCCCACGAGAAAGAGAGCCGCAGCACTGTCAGCGGCGACGAGAGTGCTCTCCCCGATGCCGAAATCGGACATTACCGACTGATTCATCCGAATGAGTCCATCCACCACCATGAGCGCAAGAATAAAGGCTCCGAAGATGAGGGCAAGACGATTCCAGGACAATTTCATAGGTCGGTCGGTGGTGAATTCGCAGTGGTGCGAATCAACCCTGGCCACTATATCAAATCTGTCACGGTGCTCAATCTCTAAAAGCTGAAAACACGATATTTTTGCGATTATCGCAATTGTGAGAAGAAATCGCAGGTCTCCGCGCCGCCCGAGATCACTGTTGGCACGCACCGCAGCGACCGAAGAACTCGAGTTCGTGCTCGAGGTCGGCGAAGCCGCTGTCCTCCGCGATCTGTTTCTCGAGGTGCTCTACCGGACATGCGATATCCAGCACCTCGACCGTGCCACAGTCGCGGCAGATGAGGTAATCCTGATGGTGATTCTCGCGCAGACAGTAGTGAGCCGCACGGCTGTGGAAGCCGATGCGGCGGACGATGCGGCGCTCCTCGAGGCGGCTCACGAGACGATAGATCGTCGCCGGATCACACGAGACATCGAAGGCCGAGTTGGCGGCGATCTGTTGCAGCGTCATGGGTTGATCGGCCGAGACGAGGACCTTCAGGCAGGCTTCGAGAGCCGCCGTCCGGCGCAGGCCTGATGCCGAGCATTCCTCAAGGAGGGCTTTGATATTGTTCGATTCACCGCTCATACACTCGTCCAGTCTAGAGCGGTTGAGCGGAAACTGCAATCGCTGTGAGTGGGAGCCTGTAGCATCGGCATCCTGCCGATGCATTTGCCTCGATCTGCTCTTAGGCACCGCTCTTTTCAGCAGCCACCAGCCGGTAGTGGTGACGTCCACGTCGCCACCATATTCGGGCAAGGGCGGTGGCGACGTGGAGGTCACCACCAGTGTGCGCGGCATGGGTGAGAGAGTGTCAACAACCGAAGTGAAGGACAAGGCGGGTTCCGCGCGGGATTCAGCGCGAAAGAGCCGACCGAAGGGGGACAGCCAGCCGAAGGCGGCCCCGAAGGGGTGGACCGAAGCGACAGCAACTTTGTAGCAAAGGCACGACCGTAGGAAAACGAACTGGAAGCGAGGCCGCGATGCGGGCGATAAGCGTGCTAGAGAACGCGAAATCCAACCGTCACCGAAAGACGCATCGGGTAGATCCAGACGGCACGGGCCGAAAGTCCATGCACCTTGCCCGGCCGGGCCGACGCTTCGGGAGATCTCACGCGCGAGAGCGAAAGAGAAGTCAGCAGCAAGGCGGACCGCTCAGCCCTTTGCCGGCAAACGTCTACCTTGATCCGGGGGATAAAGAGCTCGAAAAGCGAGGGGTGAGTTTCGTGCGTTACGCCGACGACATCGCCATCTTTGCCGGCAGCCAACGGAGTGCTGAACGCATCCATGAAGGAATCGCCGAATGGATTGAGAAACACCTGAAGGTAGAGGTCAACCGCGACAAAAGCGGCGTAGGGCCGACCGGAAACAGCAGTCTGCCGGGTTTTCGCATCCATGAGGATGGCAAGGTGAGCGTGAGTCCGAAAGCTGTCGAAAAACTCGAGGCGAAAGTCCGAAACCTGTGGGACGCCCGACAAAGTCTGACCAGCGAGCAACAGCGTGACCAATGGCAAAGATACATCCGAGGATGGTGGAACTACTTCTCGTTGGCCGAAAGGCGATGGGAAGTGACCGACTCGAGTGGGTGGATTCGGCGTCACATGCGGAAATCCTTTTGGCTCCGGCAGGCAGAGCCGGGTAGTGGTTATACGTCGAAAGAGGTGGACGGGAGTGTCCACCCTCCTTGCGGCCGGCTTTAGAGAGAAGATCGACGGAGACCCAACAGGGTCGGATGCGGCACCCAACCCTGTAGAATGCTCAATACACGTCCCGCTGATACCGCTTCGCTTTTCTCAATGTCTCGAGATACGCTTTGGCGTCGACCGGCGTTTTGCCGCCGTGCTCGGCGATGATCTCGATCAATGCCTGCTGCACGTCTTTGGCCATGCGGGAGGCGTCGCCGCAGACATAAAGGTGGGCACCCGACTCGAGCCACGCGTAGATCTCGGCTCCGCGCTCGAGGAGACGTTGCTGGACGTAGATCTTCTCCCGCTGGTCGCGGGAAAAGGCGAGACTGAGGTCGGTGAGGGTGCCGTCTTCGAGGTAGTCGAGCCACTCTAACTGATACAGAAAATCGTAGGAGAAATGCTGGTCGCCGAAGACGAGCCAGTTCTTCCCCTTGGCTCCGCGGGCCGAGCGTTCCTCGACGAAAGCGCGGAAGGGGGCGATCCCGGTGCCGGGTCCGACCATGATCACGGGCGTGTTGTCGTTCTCGGGGAGGCGGAAGTTGTTGTTGTGATGGAAAAAGACGCGGACCTTGTCTCCGACCGCGAGGTCGTCGGCGAGGTAGCACGAGGCGACGCCGGTGCGATCGCGATTGTGGGTGCGGTAGCGCACCGCCGCGACGGTGAGATGGACTTCGTCCTCGTGCTTTTTCAGGCTCGAGGCGATGGAGTAAAGCCTCGGGGTGAGCTTGCGGAGGATGCCGGTGAAGGACTCGGCGGTCCAGTTCTGGTAAGGGTAGGTCTCAAGCAGGTCGATGAGCTGGCGGCTGTCGATCCAGGCCTTCAGCTCGGTGCGGCCCTCGGCCTCGAGGAGGCCTTTGAGGAGGGGATTCCCGACGATGGCGTTGTACTTGTCGATGATGGTCGGCGCGACGGTGGTGATGTCGTAGTCGTGACGGAGCGCGTCGGCGAGAGTTTTGTCCCCGAGCCTGGCATTGGCGCTGAGCCCGGTCGCGGCGAGGATGCCGGCGATGTCAGAGGCGCGGTTTTCCGGGTAGATGCCGAGAGAGTCGCCGGGTTCGTAGACGAGACCCGATCCCTCGAGAGAGAGCTCGACGTGGAGGACTTCCTTGCTCGAACCGGTGCCGTTGAGAACGACCTTTTGCAGAATCGCGGAGGAGTAGGGATTTTCCTTGTCATAAATGACAGAGGTCGCGACGGGACCGTGAATCGTGGCGGTGGAAGTGACGGACTCGGGTTCGGGAAAGGCATTGAGCGCCCCCGCGAGCCAGCCGTCGAAGGTGGCCTGGAAATCGACGTCGCAATCGACCCGATCATAGACACGCACGGCCCCGAGCTCGGAGAGACGGGAGTCGAAGTCTCGCCCTATCTTGCAGAAGTGCTCGTAGCTGGTGTCGCCGAGACCGCAGACGGAGTAGGTGAGACCGGGGAGCTGGGGCATCGTGTCGAGCATGAAACCGTCGTAGTAGCTCACGGCGCCATCGGGCGGATCGCCTTCGCCCCAGGTGCTGACGACGACGAGGAGATGCTCGACCTTCACAAGATCGGAGGGTTTCGCATCGGACATGTCGGCGATCGTGACTTTGAAGTCATGCTTCGCGGCGGCCTTGGCGACGACGCCGGCGAGCTTCTCGCAGTTCCCGGACTCGGACCCGTAGAGCACGGTGAGCTTGCGCTTCCCGGCCGAGGGCAGCATGGGTGGCAGGGATCCGACGGCGGCGCCGGCAGCGGAGCCGAGCCCGGCAAAGAAACCCGAGAGCCAGAGAGCCTGGTCGCGATCAAGACCGGTCGCGAGCTTGCCGGCGAGTTGCTGCTGCTCGGGATTGAGAGAGGAGAAGTTGGAGAAACTCATTTTGGGAGCGGTTTAGCGGTTTAGCGGTTTAGCGGTTTAGCGGTTTAGCGGTTTAGCGGTTTAGCGGTTTAGCGGTTTAGCGGTTTAGCGGTTTAGCGGTTTAGCGGTTTAGCGGTTTAGGAAGTTGGAAGGGAAGAAGCTAAATGGCAAAAGGGCTAAATGCTAAAAAGCTAAAAAGCTAAATTCAAAAGGGCTAATAGCTAAACCGCTAGATCCAATTCCTTGTGGAAATCGCGGCCGTTCTCCGTCGCTTTGACGTAGCCGGCACGGATCGTGAAGTCGCCGAAGCGCTCGCCGTCTTCGCGGTTTTTGGCGTAGTCCTGGATGAGCGGCTTCAGCATCTCAGCGGCATCGTGGCCCTCGACGGAGGAGGCGTAGAGTTTGTTGAGGCGCTGGCCGGCGTGGCCGCCGCCGAGGTAGAGGTTGTATTTCCCGGGGGCTTTGCCGACGAAGCCGATCTCGGCGATGTAGGGGCGGGCGCAGCCGTTGGGGCATCCGGTCATGCGGATGGTGATGGCGTCGTGACGCAGCCCGGCTTCCTCGAGGATGCTGTCGAGCTCGGTGATGAGGTCGGGCAGGTAACGCTGGGATTCGGCGAGGGCGAGGCCGCAGGTGGGCAGGGCAACGCAGGCCATCGAGTTCAGGCGCAGGGCAGAGCGTTCGTGGGCATCGATCATTTTGAACTGCTCGAGCAGTTCGGTGATGGCCGCCTTTTTCTGCGGAGTGATGTTCGAAATGATGAGGTTCTGGTTCGCGGTGAGTCGGAAGTCACCGGTGTGGACCTTCGCGATTTCGCGCAGCCCGCTGAGCATCCCGTAGGCCGGGGTGTCGTAGACGCGGCCGTTCTCGACGAAGAGGGTGAAGTGCCAGTTGCCCTTGTGGTCTTCGATCCAGCCGAAGCGGTCGCCGTTGTCTTCGAAGTGGAAGGGGCGGACCGGGGCGAGCTCGTAGCGGAGGAGTTTTTCCACCTCGACACGGAAGGCGTCTATGCCCATCGTCTCGATCGTGTACTTGAGTCGCGCATTGGCCCGCACGTCGCGGTTGCCGTGGTCGCGCTGCACGCGGACGACGGCCTCGGCCACGGTGACGGCCTCTTCGGGGGTGCAGTAGCCTAACAGATCGGCCAAACGCGGGAAGGTCTCTTCGTTGCCGTGAGTCATGCCCATTCCGCCGCCGACGGTGACGTTGTAGCCGACGATTTTATCCTTTTCGATGATGGCGATAAAGCCGAGGTCGTGGGCGTAGATGTCGACGTCGTTGCTCGGGGGCACGGCGATGACGGTCTTGAACTTGCGCGGCAGGTAGTGCTTGCCGTAGATGGGTTCTTCGGGATCGGCGACAGCGGCGCTGTCCGTATCATCGATCTTGGGCGGGTCGTAGGTGACTTTGACCTTCTCCCCGGTCCCGTCGTCGAGCCAGATCTCGTGGTAGGCGCTGGTGCGGGGGCTGAGGTGATTCGAGATCTCGGTCGCGAGCCGGAGGACGTCGGCGTGGACCCGCGACTGATGCGGATTCGGATTGCACATCACGTTCCGGTTCACGTCGCCGCAGGCGGCGAGGGTGTCGAAGAGGGACTGGTTGATCTCGGCGATGGTCTTTTTGAGATTGCTCTTGATGACGCCGTGGAACTGGAAGGCCTGACGGGTCGTGAGCTTCAGCGCGCCGTTGGCATGCTCGAGGGCGATGCGGTCCATCTCGAGCCATTGCTCCGGCAAGGCAACGCCGCCGGGGACGCGGACCCGGATCATGAAAGAGAAGGCGGGCTCGAGCTTCTTGTGGCGGCGCTCTTTGCGGATGTCGCGGTCATCCTGCTGGTAGATGCCGTGGAACTTGGTGAGCTGCTGATCGTCTTTCGAGATCGAGCCAGTGTTGGCATCCGCCAGCCCGTCGAGGATGGTCCCGCGCAGGTAATTGCTCACGTCTTTTATGCCTTCGTTCGCTGATTTGCCAAGGGTTGTGGTCATAATTCTCGAGGGTTGGGGAGAGAGAGTTGCAAAGATTTTAAAGTTGCGTTGTTTACTAATGTATTGTATCTCCCGTTTAGCAAGTGATTTTTACGATGCGACTTCCTTTAAAAACAGAATACGCCTGCCAGGTCCTCGCCCAGCTCGCGAGTACTTATGCAGCCGGGGATGTGCGCCAGGTTGAGGAGCTCGCGGCAGCCGAGTCGCTCTCGCCGAACTACCTCGTGCAGATTCTCACGACCCTGCGACAGGCCGGGTTGGTGATCAGTCGACGGGGGAAAAACGGCGGCTACCTGCTCGCGCGGCATCCCGGAGACATCACCCTCGCCGAGATCGCCGCGGCGATGGAGGGCGGGTCGCTCATCGAGAGCAGCCCCGGCAACGGAGGCAAGTCAGCCGGGATGGTTCGCGACGCGTGGATGCGGGTGAATGAGGCGATGCAGCAGCGCTGCGGCGAGATCTCCCTGACCGACCTGGTCCCGCCTTATGCGCCGCAGGATGGCGCGGACTGGGTGATTTTCTGAGGTGGTCCGAGCCTCACTTCTTCGCCACATAGTCGAAGACATAGACTTTCTCCAGATGCGGCTTGAGGAGTTTTACGAAGTCCTCGTGAGCGGGGTGGGGGAGGTAGACTTCGAGCCCGGCCTTGTCTTTGAAACTCACGAGTTTCATGAGGAAACCCTTTGCGAAAGCGGCTGAACTGTCGATCATAAAAATCATCTATGAGCAATTGGGAAACTTTCCAGAAATCCGTCCTCCGCTACCCCGAACTCGGCTTTGCTCTCGACACGAGCCGGATGGACGCGCCCGCTGCATGGTCCAAGGAGATGCAGGGGAAAATAGCGGGTGCCTTCCGCGACCGCGCCGCGACGGAGGCGGGCGAGATCATGAATCCTGACGAGGGTCGCGCCGTCGGTCACTACTGGCTGCGGAATCCCGCGCTCGCGCCCGCGGCCGAGGGCAAATGGATCCGCGAGGTGCGTGCGTCGGTCGAAGCCTTTGCCGCGAAGGTGCATTCGGGAGAGATCGAAGCCCCGAACGACCGGGCTTTCCGCCATGTCCTCCTCATCGGCATCGGCGGTTCCGCCCTCGGGCCTCAGCTCGTCGCGAAGGCGCTGCTGCCGCCGAACGCGCCGCTGAGCATTCATTTTCTCGACAACACTGACCCGGGCGGGATGGATGACGTCTTTGCCGGACTCGGTGACGGGCTCGCCGAGACGCTCGTGATCGTGATATCGAAGTCGGGCGGCACCGCCGAGACCCGCAACGGCATGCTCGAGGCAGAGGCGGCCTTCGCGGCCCGCGGGCTCGACTTCGGGAAGCAGGCAGTCGCGGTCACCGGTGACGGCAGCCAGCTCGACAAGTATGCCATTTCAAAAGGCTGGATCGCCCGTTTCCCGATGGCCGACTGGATCGGTGGACGCACCTCGATCATGAGCGCGGTGGGGCTGCTCCCCTCTGCTCTGCTCGGGCTGGACATCGCCGCTTTCCTCGCCGGGGCGGCGGCGATGGATGAGAAGACCCGCATCGACGATGCGGCGGTAAACGCCTCGATGCAGCTCGCGCTGATGTGGTACCACGCCGGGGATGGGCAGGGGAAAAAGGACATGGTCATCCTGCCCTACAGCGACAGGCTCGACCTCATGAGCAAATATCTGCAGCAACTCGTGATGGAGTCTATCGGCAAGGCGCACGACCTTGATGGGAAGCTCGTCAATCAGGGCATTGCGGTCTACGGGAACAAGGGCTCGACCGATCAGCACGCCTACGTGCAGCAACTCCGCGACGGATTGCCGAATTTCTTTGCGACCTTCATCGAAGTACGTTGTTCGCGGAAAACGGTCTCGATGTTCGTCGACGGTGAGGGCTCGACCACGGGCGATTACCTCCAGGGATTCCTCCGCGGAACCCGGAGCGCCCTTTACGGAAACGGCCGCCAGTCCATCACCCTCTCGCTTGACGAGTTGACTCCTTTTTCTCTCGGACTGCTCATCGGCCTGTACGAGCGCGCCGTCTCTTTCTACGCGAGCCTCATCCATGTGAACGCCTATCACCAGCCCGGAGTCGAGGCGGGAAAAAAAGCGGCGGGGGCTTTTCTCTCTCTCTTGACCAAAGTCAAAAATCACATGGCCGAGACCGGATCGGGCGGTGTGAGAGCCGCAGCGATGGCATCGAATGTCGGCGAGAGTGACGTCGAGGAGGTCTACCACTGTCTCAATCACCTCGCCGCAAACGGCTTCTGCACAAGGGTGAACGGGGATGGACCGGGCGCGGACGAGTTTTACTGCTGAGGGTGCTGAGGGTGCTGAGGGTGCTGAGGGTGCTGAGGGTGCTGAGGGTGCTGAGCGCGGGCCAGTTCCTGAGTGCCGGCGAGGTCAATGAAGCGGAACCGCGTCGACGGTAGGAGCACCCCGGCGGCATGGCATAGAGGGCCACTTCAGAGAACAGGGAAGTTCTGATGGGGTGCGCACATGAGGACGGTGGGGCAGGACGGTTTAGTTTTGCAATGACATCGTCGAGCCGGTTACACACGGTTGGGTAGCTCACAACAGCGCATCGTTTCAAGGGATTCGTCGCGGGGGACGATCCGACGACCCGCGACATGGGAGATACAGCGGCAGTAGCTGAGACCCTCTCTCCGGACGCGTGCTTATCTCATGATATTCGCCCTTGTTTCAGCTCGCATTACTATTCCTCAGCGCAACACTTTTAAGAAAAGGCGACTGGTCGACAAATTACCCGGGAATTGTCCCTGTGAATTCCGGTTACGGAGTAACCAGGTTGAGTTCCCTCGACAGGAATCAGGTCGCGACGCCTGAGATCGTACTCTCGATTGCGAGGAGGAGTTTGTCGAAGTGGACCGGCTTCGCCACCATGAGCTGTTTCCCGCTGCTCAGGGTGGCTCCGGAACCGGTTTCCTCGTTGGAGACGAGGGCGGTTACGAGGATGACGGGAACTTTCCGAAGCGATGGGTCAGAACTAAGCAGGGCGCTGACATCTCCGCCGTCGAGCTCGGGCATGACCACGTCGAGAAGGATGAGGTCCGGCATGAATTGGCGAGCGCTGGCGATTGCCTTCTGAGAGCTGTTCTCTATTCTTACTTCGTATTCTCCAGTGTCCTCAAGGTTGATCCTCATGGATTGGGTCAAGGAAACATCATCATCTACTATCAGTATTCGTGTCTTATTCATGTCGGTTTCGGGTTGGGTATTGATTCGTCGGGGTTTGCGTCTGGGACCGCTTCTTTGCCGTCCAAGGCGACTTCTTTCATTTCGCCGCTTCTCTTGCGGGCTTTGAGGAAGATGCGAACACAGAAGCCTCTGGGATTTTCCACGTTGAAAATCTGAAAGTGGCCGCGATGGAGATTGACTATGTTTTTCGCCACCGAAAGCCCGAGCCCGGTGCCTTCTCCGGTTGGTTTTGTTGTAAAGAAAGGCTCAAAGACACGATTTATCTTGTCCTCGGGAATTCCCGGGCCTTCATCCCGGATCTCCAGGACAACGGCCAGGTCTCTGACCCGAAGCCGGTCATAGTCACGGAGACCAAGGTCGCGGTCGATCGTTTCCAGTCTTCCGTAAAAGGTCCTGATATGAACGACCGGTTCGGAATTCGCGCCGACCATCGCCTGAATGGAGTTGACGAGCACATTGATGAGAACCTGCGTCATCTTTCCCTCATCGACGAGCACGGCCGGAATCAGGGGCATGAGATCTCGCTCAATCCTGACATTATGCTTGAGGATCTCGTGCCGAATCATTCGGAGTGCCTTCAGAACGACGATGTTCGGATTGTGCAGCTCCATTTCGAGCGCGTCGGAACGCGAGTAATCCACCATCCCCCTGATAATGCCGTCGGCACAGGTGATCGCCTCCTGCATGTATTTGACCATCATCGCGGCGGAGTCGCCGACTTCTTCAATCCTCCGATCAAAATAGTCCACGCCCATCTGAAGAGTGGCGAGGGGGTTCTTCACCTCGTGAGCCACTCCGGCGGCGAGACGCCCGAGTGAATCGAGTTTCTCCGCCTGGATCAGTTGCATTTGGGCGGTCTTGAGTTCGTGGGTCGCCTTGCTCAATTTCTCGTTCAGAGCCTTCATTTCGAGATGACTGCGATGACGCTCCAGAGCGTAGAGGATCGAGCGAAAGAGAAGCTCGCCGCTGAGAAAATATTTAGGGAGGAAATCCTGCGCACCTCGCTGGACCATTTTGACAGCAAGCTCACGATCCTCATTTCCGCTGAGAATGATTACCGGGACGTGTCTAGCGACTCGATTGATGTGTTCCAGCGTCTCGGGTCCGTGGGAATCCGGCAATGAAAGATCGAGCAGGATCAGATCGAAGGCGGTGGAGGTCTTCTCCGGTTCTTCCAGTAGGGCAACGGCAGTGCCGAGGGAGGTCGCCCGGGTGACCTCCGGCAAGAGCTCGAAGCCGGCATCCCGCAAATACTCCTTCAATAAGGCGAAATCCCCATCGCTGTCTTCAATGCAAAGCATGCGAAGCGCAACGGCGCGCGGTTCAACAAGCCTGGGCCCTCTGTCTTCTTTCTTATCAAGGAATGTCTTCATTGGAAGCCTCCGGGGGGCTGAGCAGACCGTTATTGTCGGGCAAGCGCACTGTCAGCCACCAAAATTCAACGACTCGGCGCATCATTGTAAAAAAGTCCTCAAGGTCAGGCGGCTTCACGAGGTAGCAGTTCGCTCTGAGATCGTAGACCTCCACGATGTCCTCTGGCGCTTTCGAATTGGTAATGACAATCACCGGTATTGAAGCGAGCGACGGATCCCCCTTGATCTCGCGGAGCACCTGGCACCCCTTCTTACGCGGAAGGTTCAGGTCCAGGAAAATCAGATCAGGGCGTGCCACATCGGTAAAACCTGCTTCCCGGTGAAGATAGGCGGTGGCGGTCTCCCCATCTCCAACCGTGAACAACTCGTGTTCCACCCCGGCTTCGTGCAAAGCCTCCATGGTCAGTCGTGCTTCTGCCGGGTTGTCTTCAACGAGCAAGATTCGCATTGGGGCCCCCTCTCTGACTCTCTAATCTACTACCACTTCCTCACACTTTCCGCGATTTTACCAGCACTATTTGATATAAATCAATTTGTAGCCGGAACCCTATTCTTCCGGCGTTCAACCGATTGAGCCGGTTGAAGAGTGAAACAGAAGGTCGCGCCTCCCGAGTCGGATCCTTCAATCCAGATATTCCCTCCATGCCGGCTGATAATGCGGCTGCAGACGGCGAGGCCGATTCCCGTTCCGGGGACCTCCGCCTGGGAATGCAGTCGCTGGAAGATCTGGAAGACCCGCTCCCTCTGCACCGGCTCGATACCGGGACCATTGTCGCTCACTGAGAAGACCCAGAGTCCCTCCGACTTGACCGCCTTGACCGAGATTTTCGGGAGGGCGGTCCCGGCATACTTGATCGCATTGCTGATGAGGTTCTGAAAGAGGCGCGTGAGTTGAGCGGGGTCGGCGAGGACGACGGGCAACTCTTCCCTGCTAATGGTCGCACCGGATTGGGTTATCGCGACACTCAGATTTTCGATGGCGGAATCAAGAGCCTCCGCTGACTTCACGGCCTCGAAGGGATGTTTGTTCCGCTCAACTCTCGACAGTTCAAGCAACCCGAGAATAAGCGTTCGCATCTTTTCGTTCCCCTCGACAATATGACGGATATATTCATCGGCGTTCCCGTCCAGCTTTCCCCGAAAGCGCCGTTGCAGGAGTTGCACAAAACTCGTCACGAGACGGAGCGGTTCCTGGAGGTCGTGCGAGGCGATATAGGCAAATTGCTCCAGTTCGTAGTTCGAGCGGCGCAATTCATCCTCCATCTTCCTCTGTTCCGTTACGTCGCGCGCGGCCGCGAAGATGAGATCTCTCTTCGCGTCGAAGACTGCGCTCCACTCCAGCCAAAGGTAGCGCCCCGATGAATCCCGGTAGCGGTTCTGGAACCGGATGAGAGGAATTCCTTCCGCGAGTTGAGCGACCGCGCGGTGGGTGCCGGCGACATCTTCGGGATGGACAAATTCGGTGAAGGGCCGATCGAGAAGTTCATCCCCCGTGTAACCCAGTGCATCAATGAGGCTCTGATTGATCCGCTTAAAGTAACCATCGGCCCCGGCAACGCAGAGAAAGTCGAGGGAAACCCGGAAAAAGACTTCGATGACCTCACTGGCTTCCTCCGCCGCCTGTTTCGCGGCGAGAAGTTTTATCTCGGCGGTCTTCAGGTCGGTCGTATCATCTGCCACTCCTGCGATCCGAATGGTCTCTCCCGACTCTGATCTCACGGGGAATCCACGATGGCGAATCCAGCGGATCGACCCATCAGGTCGTACGATCCGATACTCCACGTCGAAGTCTCGCTTGATCCCTCCGGATTCAACGAGCTCGTCATAGCGGTGACGGTCTTCTTCGTGGATGCTCTCGCGCCATGCCGCGGGATTTGCCTCGACCTCCTTCGGATCGAGTTTCCAGATCTTTCCAAAACCTGGACTCAGATAGTCGATATCGCGACCTTCGGGGCCGGTGATCCAGAATGCTTCGCCGACATTGTCAGCCAACTCGTTGAATCGGCTCTGCGAGTCGGCCAACTCAGCGGTTCGCGTCTCGACCTCGTTCCTGATCTGATTGGTTCGGCCCATGGAAGACATCAGGAGAATCCCGAGCAGAGCAAGAAGGATCAGACAGGCAAGCTGCGTGGCGACGAGACTCCATGGTGGATTGGTCATGATCACCGGCAGATGCGCCGCCGCAGAGATCAACCAGACTTTTCCTGCAAACTCGAATTTCCGGCCCATCAAGTCCCGGGAGATAGGGGAGGGGTTTCCTCCCGAGGGGTTCAAGACGAGAAAGGGAGGAAGGTTTCCGTATTGATCATCGCTTAATTCGGAATCGGGTGCCGCTTCTAACCCGGGATCCTCGCGATCCAAGAGTGCGTCTTTATCGCCGAGATCCGTGAGCGAGAGTTCGAGGGGAGGTTCGTCGGGGTCGTCTCCGGACAACGAAAGCATCACAAGCGGATCAACGATCGCAACGGCAAGACCGGGACGGTCCTGGATCCAGTTCTCGCGAGGCTTCTCCTCGTCGAGAGATTCCCGGTCAATCCATTGCAGGATCGCCACCCTGGTCTCGCCCTGCCAGTTGAAGGGTCTTGTTGCGATGGGGCTTTTCTCATCGCGGGCCATGAGGATGGCCTCGGCGATTTCATCCCGGCTGGAGAGATCCTCTCCGATGAAATCTGTGCCTCCCTTTCTTGATTCCGCGTAAACGACGGGGAAGAGGACCTTCCCGCCCGCGTTTCCAAGATCATCCGCGTTGAAGGCACTGATAAGATCATTCGGAACCTCGCCGACAGTTCCGACCGGGATCTTTCCCCCTGACTCCAACCAGCGGTTCAGCGGTTCCTTCTCGGAGACATTGATGACCGGAGACCAAATGAGGCAATCAAACCCCGGGTTCTGCTCGAGAGGACGCTCAACGAAAGTCCGGAACTCCCAGTCCTCGACCTCCTTGCTGCTGTCCCAGAGACTCTTCACCGACTTCAGGGATTCGAGGTGGGCCGCTGCCTGCTGCTCGAAGTGGGAAAATTTTCGAAGAGCGGCCTTTTGGAAGACGGTGTGAAGTTCACCCACCGAGGTCGCACTCACATAGGCGAGGACCGCGAGCACCGCACCCAGGGACAGAAGGCGGGGCACGAGCAGGGCCAGGACCTGCGTGACCCTTGGCTGATTCAGACTCGAACGGGAAAGGAGAAGGATGGGCGCAATCGCCACAGCCCCGAGAGACCGGGCAAGAATCTGGCTGGCGAGAAAAAATCCTGTCATCGAGAGCGGAACCACGCCTGCCGGAATCCAGGAAACCGTAAGCAAAACGGTCCCGACCACTCCACTGGCCAGTCCTCCCAGCAGGTAAAATCGAGTCGCACCCGATTCCGAGTAGAGATTGCCGGAATAGCTGTTGCATCGCCGGATTAGAAAGGCCCCCAATCCGGGACCGGTCAACGCCGCGAGGAGCGACCCGGCCATCGCCAGCGTGACTTGCGAGGCACCGAGGGAGGTTTCAAGCCACTTTAATTCAAGGAGGCTGGCCGACAGCGCGGCGAGACCAATGGCGGGACACGCCCGCATTCCATAGGTGAGAAAAGCAGCCAGCCCCACCCCGTAGGGTAGCCAGATCACCGACCACCCCCCGAACGGACCCGATACCAGGATACTCAGGAGCGCCGCTCCGAGATAGGCGATGAAAATAACAATCCCTCGCAAGACCTCGCAACACACTCCTCCGCTAACAACCGGACCGGGCAGATTTCCGGCTGTCTTGAGACAGTCCTTGGTTTCCGTTTTCACCAGGCGGGGATTCTAACAAGCCGGCGATGTCAGGGAAAGAAGATTATTGCTCGGAATTCGCTTTTTCATCCCTCCCGGTCCCATCCTGCCGAAAGCCTGTGGTGGAGGTGGGCAGCGATCTCCATTCTCAATCTTCCCACGGGACACCGGCGGGCAGATCGGAAATTCCAGGCACGCTCCGTTGAAACGTTCAACGTTCAACGTTCCATGGCGAGCACTTTGACGGAACGCCGGTTCCAATAAAACCGATACGCAGGAAGTCCGATCAACAGCAGAAACAGCACGCTCGCTGGCTCGGGCACAGCCCTCAGGGTGATGGCATTTCCATCGTTGTACTTGATCAGATAGCGTCCATCGGCGAAGGCCCTTTCCGTATCATCGTCCCATCCCAGGAAAGTTCCGGTCAACGAGCCGGTGTAGGTGGCTATGGTATAGGCGTTGTTCTCGACAAAACTACCGCTGAATCGATCCATGAAAATCGCGCCGGTGATGTCGAGATTCCCCGTCACGGCGATACGATCCGAGTCCATGTTCATGTTCTGAACCAGATCAACCAGCCAGGTGCTTCCGGCGGCGGAAAGACCGTTCTGGAAGGAGAGGGTGCCGGTAATTGCGGAACTGGTATCGATTCCGCCCGTGATCTTGCCCCCTGGCGCAATCGTGGTCAGTCCCGAGATCGTCCCGGTTCCACCAAGAGTGGCACCGCCACTCACTCCTACAGCTCCCGTTCCCGTGGCACTCCCGGTGGTGTTGTTTGCCAATAGGCTGCCCGCCGCCACCGTCGTCCCGCCGCCATAGGTGTTCGGCTGGGTGAGGATGGTAGTCCCGCTTCCCACCTGCCTGACCGCTCCTCCTCCGCCAATGGCATTTCTAAAAGTCATCGTGTTGGACCGGTTGAGATTTAAGAACGCGTTGGTGACAATCGTGACTGCCCCCGTTGCGTTGATTGATCCCGTTGTCCCTCCGGTGCCGATCTGCACCGTTCCGACGTTGATCAGGGTCGGGCCGGTATAAGTGTTTTCCGCCGAAAGAATCAGCATGCCGTCTCCCTCCTTGCGGATTCCGTTGGCCTGTGGCCCGTTTGCAACCACTCCCCGGAGTTCCGCCGAAGTAGCTTCCGCCCCGCCGATGCCAGCCCGGACCGTGAAGGTTCGCGTGCCGTCGATGCCACCGCTATTCAGGTTGATCGAATTGATTAAGATCACCTTGCTATCAGCAGAGGAGGAACCGAAAATGAAGTTGTTGCCGAATATAAAACCGCCTTGGTTGAGCGCGATCTGGGCTCCGGCACCGCCGAAGTTCACGGTGAGGTTCCCGCCCCTCGCTGCGAATCCACCGGCGGCACTTGCCACTTGCGTGCTATTCGGAGTAGCGCCGCCGCCCACCGAACGAGTGAAGGTTCCGTTCCCTTGGAGAATACCAAAGTTACCGCTCGCACTAACTGAACTCCCAAGGAGCAGGCCACTATTGGAGCTCAAAGCCCCGCTGCTGATTGTCCCCACGTCGAGCACTCCAGAATCAATCACATTGGTGAGGCCTGCATAATTATTGTTAGTTCCAGTGAGGAGAAGAGTGCCAGCCGCGGCTTTCGTCAGGGCGAGTCTGTTCTCATTCGCTCCGCCACCACCAAGAGTGCCGGTATACGTGCTGGACCCCGATGCGATGTTCAGAGTTAACAGGGAGTTGTTGGCGGCATTTCCGCCGACAACGCTGCCTCCGAGGCCGGTCGTGGTTGCGCTCGTCAGGGTTTGGTTCGAGACCGACGTTCCGCCGAGGATCAGTTTCCCGGTGGTTCCGACACTGCCGATTACCACCGTGCCGGTGGAAAGAAGCCGGTTGTCACCAACGTCGAGAGTAAGCGTGCCGTTCGCGATCGTCGTTCCGCCACTGTAGGTATTCGGCCCGGAGAGCGTCTCCCTCCCCTTTGCCAACCTTACGACCGCAGTCAGCCGTTCTGGTCAGACCGCGCCCCTGGCATATCGTGGACGAAAAGACCGGGAACAACGGCGGCTCTCAACCGAACCACGGCCCCGCGATGGGCGATAAGGAATAAGGATCCCCGGACGTATTATGCGTTTTATACGGGTTTTGTTACCATCCGAACTTTTGAAGTAAATTCTTAAAAATTTAGTTGTTATTATAATTTTATTGAATGCAGTGATCTCATGAGAGGTCTCATTTTTGCCATTGTAATCGGAATGTGCTTGTGGGCATTCGTTGGGAGCGCATATGCCCAGCTCAGCGACTCTGAAGGGTCTGCCCTGTGGGTCGCGGCAAAAATTGCCGCTGACGGGAATGGCGCGCCCGATGATTATCTCGACTATGCGGGGCGACTCGCGAGGACGATGAGCCAGTATCCGGCCGCAGTGCAGAGAGAGATTCTCGGGTTTCTTCCTCCTTCCGGAGCGAATTCCGGGACTCAGGGCGGCTCTTTGCCCGGCAGCGAAACGACCAGTCCCGCATCTGCCCTCGCCAACGCCACCCTGAGGTCCGGGGAGGTATTCGACATTCTCCTCCAGAACTCTCCACTCAGCGATCAGGATATCCTTAAGGCTCTCGAGCGGGAACCGGCGCTGGAAAAGGGTCATCTCACTGATCTCCTCGCGGTGCAGGGAAAAATCAGTAACGGGACGATGATATTGGCGCTCGCCTCGTCCAGAATCAAGCTGGGCCCTGCGGAGCTAAAAGTGTTGCTCATCAGTCAGTCTCCGCTGCATAATGCCGTCCTAAAAAAAGTCGCAGGCACGTCCAATCTATCTTCCGCCGACATCGCTGAAGTGCTCGCGGCTCAGTAGCGGATCCTGCGCGGGAGCGGGATGAGGCGGACCAGGCTGGAAGGTCCGTTCTCACTTGTATTGCAGGAACTCCTTTTTTATCTTTTTGACTCCGCCACGCTCCTCCGATGTCTTTCCGCCGGAACGCCTTCGTATAGGGTAGACGCCGCCGCAACTGCGGGACTTCTTAAGGATTGCCGAAGGCCGCGCTTTTCCGTAGTCTCTCCCCACCATGATGAAAACCCCGGATCAACCCAACTCTCTCGACCGCCGCCAAGTCCTCAAATATGGAGCCGGTTTCGGTCTCGCCCTCGCCTGGCCGAACTCACGTGTCCTCGGCGCCAATGACGACATCCGCGTTGGCGTGATCGGCGTGAATGGCCGCGGCCAGTCCCACATCAGCGCCTTCTCCGGGATGAAGGGCGTGCGGCTCACCGCCCTCTGCGACATCGATCCCGCCGTGCTCGACGCCCGCGTCAATGCCGCCGCCGACAAGCAGAAGATCGAGGTGAAAGGCTACGCCGACATGCGCGAGATGTTCGAGAAGGGAGACATCGACGTGATGTCCACCGCGACTCCGAACCACTGGCACACCCTCTCCGGAGTCTGGGCGATCCAGGCCGGCAAGGATGCCTACATCGAGAAGCCGATCTCGCACAATGTCTGGGAAGGCCGTCAGCTCGTGAAGCTCGCCCGCAAGGAAGGGAAGATCTGTCAGGGCGGCACCCAGAGTCGCTCGCTCGGCTCGATCCAGGCGGCGGTGCAGTTTGTCCGCGAAGGCAAGCTCGGCAAGATCAAGTATGTGAAGGGCATGTGCTACAAGGCCCGCCAGTCCATCGGTCAGGGTGGCAACGGCGAGATCCCCGAGGGTGTGAACTACGATCTCTGGTGCGGACCGGCAGAACTCGAGTCGCCCCTGCGCCGCAAGAAATTCCACTACGACTGGCATTGGTTCTACGCCTATGGCAACGGCGACATGGGCAACCAGGGCATCCACCAGATGGACGTGGCCCGCTGGTATCTCGGTGAGGACACCATCGCCCCCCGCACCATGAGCATCGGCGGCCGCCTCGGCTACGAGGACGACGGCGAGACCCCGAACACCCAGGTCGTCTACCACGACTACGACGCGGCTCCGCTGATTTTTGAAACCCGCGGCCTGCCCAAGAGCAAGGAAGCGCAGAAGGACTGGGCCAAGAGCATGGAGTCGCCCGACGGGTTCGAAGGGATGAGCGGCGTCTCCGTCGTCGTCGCCTGCGAGGGTGGTTTCGTCTTCACCGACGCCGGCGGCAAGGTGAAGGTCAAGGATCTCGAAGGCAAGGAATTGCCCGCGCCCGAGGCCTTCAAGACCGAAGACATTTTCGAAAATTTCATCAGCGCTGTGAAGAGCCGCAAGGTCGAGGAGCAATACGCCGACTGTGAGGAGACCCACCTTTCCAGCGCCCTCTGCCACACAGGTCTCATCTCGCACCGTCTTGGCGCGGCGTTGAAGAAGGATGAGATCCTCGAGAAAATCAAAGACGACGCCCTCCTCACGGATCGCTTCGGCTCCATGTCCGATCACCTCGGTCGCAATGGCGTGGACCTGACGAAGGAGAGCATCATCCTCGGGCCCATGCTCAAGTTCAATCCGGAGACGGAATGGGCCGAAGGCAACGGTGATCTCGATGCGCCCGCCAACGCTCTCGCAACCTGCGAGTATCGCGCGCCCTACACCGTGCCCGAAGTGCTCTGAGGCGACGGCCTTTCCTGAAAAGGAAAATTTAAGAGCGGCGCAGGTTTAAGGATCTGCGTCGCTTTTTTGTTTCGACGGGAAGCGCGGGAATCGATACGATGCAGGCATGAATGCGGGAATGTTTTCGAGCATCGTCTCTCTCTGGCTCCTCTTCGGGAGCGCCGTGACGGCCTCCGCACAGGTCGTCCCGGCGAACCCGAATCAGTTTACTAAACGCAATCTCGGCGATAATGGCGGAGCCGGGTCTTCGACGGGGATGGCGGGAGCAACGACGGCAACGACACGCCCTGTCGTGGTCCAGCACATCGCGGTGACGCCGGTGCAGGCGTGGGTGAATGCCGCAGGGAAAACGATGGAGGCGAGACTACTCGCTTTTTCTGCTCCGGAGCCGGGAGAGGCCGGGCCGGTCGAGATCATTCGCGACGGGAAGGTGCGTTTTCTCGTGTCCGGACGAAAGGAGCCGGTTGAGTATTCGCTCGCGGAACTGGAAGAAAAAGAGCAGGCGAAGATCAAAGCTCTCGCCGAAGTCGCTGCAAAAGGGCCGCCGGCGCCGTGAGGTCTAGCCCGCATTTCTCATACCCTTTCTACTGCGACTTGCTGCGGCCAGCTCCCGCTTCGTTCCGGACCGAATGGTCCTTGGGCAGGATGTCCCCATACAGCCCTTCGGAAAATCCGGTCCGCGCCTCGCTGGAGCAGATCCTCGCAGCGTCTCGTGACGAAAGGGTATGAGAAATGCGGGCCAGGGCAGGGGCTTCACCCGGATGGGGGGACGGAGCGGTTTCCCCGGAGAGGTTCAGGCGCTTGCGGTCGCCGGATAACGGATCTTCGGAATCGCCTGCAGGAGCGTGCGGGTCACTTCGGATTGAGGCGAGGTGAAAAGGGCATCGGCCTCGCCGACTTCGACGATTTTTCCCTCGTCCATCACCGCGATACGGTCGGCGATGTAGCGCACCACGGAAAGGTCGTGCGAGATGAAGATCATCGTGAGCCCGAGCTCATCACGCAGTTGCAGGAGCAGATTGAGAATCTGGGACTGGATCGAGACATCGAGCGCCGAGACCGGTTCATCGGCGAGGATGAGCTTCGGCTCGGGCCCCAGGGCGCGGGCGATCGCGATGCGCTGGCGCTGGCCGCCTGAAAACTCGTGGGGGTACTTGCGGATGTAGCGGGGGTCGAGGCCGACCCGTCCCATCAGCGCGGCGACGGCGGACTCGAGGGCAGGGCGGTCCCGCTTCAGTTCCGGATGCCGGGTCAGGATCGCCTCGGCGAGTGCGCTGTAGACCGTCATGCGCGGGTTCAGCGAGGCGTAGGGATCCTGGAAGATCATCTGGAAATCGCGGCGCCTTTTCCGGATCTCTGCCGGCGGCAGGTCGGCGAGCCGCTCGCCCTCGAGCACGACACTGCCCGAGGTCGGCGTCAGCAGTTGCATGATGAGTCGCGAGAGCGTCGACTTGCCGCAGCCGCTCTCCCCGACGAGCCCGAGGATCTCGCCTTTCTCAATCTGCAGCGAGACCCCGTCGACGGCGCGGATGAGGGTCTTGCGCGGGATCGGCCAGCCTTCGCGGCGGACGAAGTGGCGGGTCAGGTTTTCGAGTTTGAGGTAGGACATGGGAAGCCGTTGAGAAGACGATAGTTTCCAGATCCGCGGCGGCAACTGACAAGTGGCGGAAAAGAGGGGGAAGAATTGTGGGGCCGACATTCCTGTCTGCCGTCCGGGACAGATGGGATTGGCAGACAGGAATGTCTGCCCCACCTTCACTATCGCCCTGCGCCCGCAAGACATCCGGGGCAGTCCTGCACCCAATGCGTGCTCTCCAACTCCACGAGGGCGGGACGCGTCGTCGCGTGGACCGGGGCACCATCGTGCACTGCGCATCTCGGGGCAAAGGCACAACCGGCGACCCCGTTGGCGAGATTCGGCGGCAAGCCGGGGATGGTGTAGAGCGTCTCGCCCTTTTTCTGCATCGCGGGGATGGATCGCTGCAAGGCCCGGGTGTAGGCGTGGCGGGGACGGGCGAAGAGAGTCTCGACGGGCGCTCTTTCGACAAAACGACCCGCATACATCACATTCACGTAGTCGCAGACTTCGGAGACGACGGCGAGATCGTGAGTGATGAAAATGACGGCAGTTCCGAGGTCATCCTGCCTCGTCTTGATGAGGTCGAGGACCTGACGCTGGATCGTGACATCGAGAGCGGTGGTCGGCTCGTCGGCGATGAGTATCTCGGGACGGGTGATCAGCGCCATCGCGATCATGACTCGCTGCCGCATGCCGCCGGAGAATTCGTGCGGATAGCTGTGAATGCGGCTCCTTGCATCGGGGATACCGACCGCCTCGAGCTCGGCGATGGCCCGGCCGAGGGCATCTGATTTAGAAAGACCCTCGTGAATGAGAAGGGGTTCGATGAGCTGGGTCGAGATGCGCAGGTAGGGATTGAGCGAGGTCATCGGATCCTGAAAGATCAGGCTGATGCGTTTTCCTCTGACCTTTCGCATCTGCGCCTCGGAGAGCTGCAACAGATCGAGATCGCCGAACTTCGCGGTGCCGCCCTCGATGCGTCCGGGAGGCTGTGGGATGAGTTGGAGGAGAGAGTAGCAGCAGACCGACTTCCCCGAACCGGATTCCCCCACGATACCGACCGTTTGTCCTGCTTCGACATCGAAGGAGATCCCGTCGACCGCCCGGACGATGCCGTCGCGGGTGTGGAAACTGGTGCGGAGATCTCTGACTTCGAGGAGAGGCATGCGAGAAAGATTACAGTTTCAGGGTAAGAGACCCCAGTCGGCGAGGCGGCATTTGCTCATGTCGAAGGGGGAGAAAAGCAGGCGCACTTCTTTGCCGAGGGCGGCCTCGCCTGCGGGGAGACGGGGGCCTTTGCGTTCGACGATGGCGTAGGCGCGATAGCCGTTGGCCATTTCGACACGGTAGAGGCGGTCCGCTTCGAGGACCTCGACGATTCGGCCGGTGGCCTGGATGGGGGGGCGTTCCGCCATGCTGTAGTGTCTCAGAGATTTCGATCTTTTGCCAAAAATATTTACGGCGGCGGATTTGCTTCCATTGAGCATTTCCCCTTTTCCTCCAGCGCTATTCCCAATAGTCTCAATGTCATGACCGATGACGATGTCCACCAGTCACACGATAAGCTTTTCAAAGTCGGCTTCAGTGACCTCGCAAATGCCGCCGCCTTGCTGCCGATATTGACAAAGGTGCCTTCGAGTCTAAAATTAAAAAAATAGGAGATTCGGAGACACGGTCAAACGCCATGACACTCGCCCAGCAATATCGTCAGGAAGGACTCGAAAGAGGTCTGGAAAGAGGTCGCCAGGAGGATGTTATCGAAGCCCTTGAGATTCGCTTCGGCGATGTTCCGGAAGACCTGAAAAGAGCGGTGTTTGCTGTCAGTGAGGAGGCCGAACTCCGTCAACTTCTCCGCGCCGCGATACAGGTCGATTCAGTCGAAAAATTCAACGAATTCCTCTGATTTCCGTTCGGCGCGCGCTCCCCCCGAACCAGGCTATCGACGACTACTCCTTCGCAACAAGTGAACGAATCAGCTCGTAGATCTGCCGCTCTCGCGCTTCGCGAACGGGGAGCGTGGTGCTGGCCTGCATCAGGTAGAGGCGGGGTCCGGTCTCGAAGACGAGGAGGTAAAATTTCATCTCAAAAGTCTCGTCGCCTTTGACCACGCTAGCCTCGACTGTGGTGAAGATGCCCGGCCACTTCCGTTCAGGCCCGGCGACGTCTCCGGTTTTCGCTTTGCTGACCTCTTTGACTTTAAAAGTGGCTTCGTAGTTCGTGATCGTGGCGTCGAGGATGTCCTGCATGCCGCCGCTGGATTCCAGCGACATGGCGCGGAAAAAGACCGAGCTGCGGTTGTCCTGCGTGGCGTAGCCGGCGAGGACGTCGGGGGCATTGAGTTCCGTCTTTTCCCAGCCGTCGGGAACGACGAGAGAGACCCGGCCCTCGTCGATGAGAGCGCGATCGGCAGCCCTCGCGAGGCCCGTTGTCAGGAAAATCGCGATGACGAGGCCCCGCAGAAAAAGAGGCGATGTAGTAAAAAGTCGTTGCTCTGAGCGCATCTTCACCCTCTATAAGACTTCGTTTTCAATTCACAGGAGTATAAACCACCACCCGGGCACCATGGCACGCATTAACGACAACTTTCTGAAACTCAAAGCCGGCTACCTCTTTCCCGAGATCGCCCGCCGCGTCACCGCCTTCAACGAGGCCAATCCCGAAGCCGCGAAACGCCTTATTCGCTGCGGTATCGGCGACGTGACCGAGCCCCTCCCCGAAGCTTGTCGTCAGGCCATGCACGCCGCCGTCGACGAACTCGGTGATGCGAGCACCTTCAAAGGCTATGGCCCCGAGCAGGGCTACGCCTTTCTCCGCGAGGCCATCGTCGAAAACCAGTATGCCGGTCTCGGCATCGCCGCCGACGAGGTCTTCGTCTCCGATGGGTCCAAGTGCGATACCGGCAACATCCTCGACATCTTCGGCCACGACAACGTCATCGCGATCACTGATCCGGTTTACCCGGTCTACGTGGACACCAACGTCATGGCCGGGAACACCGGCGATGCGGATGAAAAGGGGGCCTACGCCGGTCTCGTCTACCTCCCCTGCACGGCGGCAAATGATTTCGTCCCCGCGATCCCAGATCAGAAGGTCGACCTCGTCTACCTCTGCTACCCGAATAATCCCACCGGCGCGACCGCGACGCGCGAGCAGCTCACTGCCTGGGTCGCCTACGCGCGGGCCAATAAGGCTATCATCCTCTACGATGCCGCCTACGAGGCCTTCATTCAGGATCCCGCAATTCCGAGGTCGATTTTTGAAATCGAGGGTGCCCACGAGTGCGCCATGGAGTTCCGAAGCTTCTCCAAAAACGGCGGGTTCACCGGTACCCGCTGCGCCTACACGGTGATCCCGAAGGCGCTCAAGGGCTACAGCGCCGATGGCAGCGAGCAGGCCATTCACCCACTCTGGTCCCGCCGCCACAGCACGAAATTCAACGGCGCGAGCTACCCGGTGCAAAAAGGGGCCGCTGCCGTTTTCTCCGAAGAGGGCAAAAAGCAGGTCGCCGCACTCATCGAGGGATACATGATCAATGCCGGACTTCTCTGCGAAGCCTGTCTCCAGATCGGTTTGCACGTCTTCGGCGGAGTCAACGCACCCTACGTCTGGGTCGGCTGTCCCGATCGGCTGAGCTCGTGGGACATGTTCGACAAGATGCTCAATGAAGCGAATGTCGTCATCACCCCCGGTTCCGGCTTCGGCGCGGCGGGCGAGGGTTACTTCCGCATCTCCGCCTTCAACACGCGGGCAAATGTGGAAGAGGTGTGCCGCCGCATCATCGAAACTTTTGGCTAAAGTGGACATCCCATGACCGAACCAGCGAGCGACTCGCCCGATTCTTCCATCCACCAACTGGCGGTGCGGCCTCTCCGACCTGAAGATGCCGCCGATGTCCGCCGTATCTCCGAAGGACTCTACGCCCGCATCAACTCCAGTTGGAGCGAGGAGGCCTATCTTCGCCTCCTGAAACGGTTTCCCGAGGGTCAAATCGGCGTAGAGAATCACGGAAAGATTGTGGCCTTCGCCTTCGCTCTGATCGTTGATTACCAGAAGTTCGGCGACAGCCACACCTACGATCAGATCACCGGCGGATTCACCTTTTCCACCCACGATCCTGACGGGGACGTCCTCTACGGGATCGAGGTCTGTGTCGATCCGGAATATCAGGGGCTGCGACTCGGCCGCCGTCTCTACGATGCCCGGAAAGAGGTCTGCGAGCAGCTTAATCTCAGGGCCATCATTGCCGGGGGGCGCATGCCGAATTACAGCAAGCACAAGGAGCTCACCCCGCGGCAATACATCGACGGAGTGAAGCGGAAAGAGATCTATGACCCCGTCATGACCTTCCAGCTCAGCAACGATTTCCACGTCAAAAAAGTCCTCACCAACTACCTCCGCAGCGATACCGAGTCGAAGGCCTACGCGACCCTGCTGCAGTGGAACAATATCTACTATCAGCCGAAGGAGCAGCGCTTCGGGCAGAGGTCTTTCGTCCGTCTCGGGGTGGTGCAGTTGCAAATGCGCAGCATCGCGAGCGTGCAGTCGTTCTTCGAGCAGATCGAATTTTTCATCGACGCGGTGAGCGGCTATAAGGCCGATTTTATCTGCTTCCCGGAATACATCAATGCTCCTCTCATGGCGCCTTTCAATGCCGACGGGGCGGCCGGAGCGATCCGCAAGCTCGCTGGTCTGACCGAAGAAATACGCGAGTTTTTTGTGCAGAAGGCGGTGGAGTACAACATCAACATCATCACCGGGAGCATGCCGTTCTACCAGGACAACCGGCTCTACAATGTCGTCTATCTCTGTCGCCGCGACGGGAGTTACGAGACGCAGTTCAAAATCCACATCACCCCGAGTGAGGAAAAAGACTGGGGCATGGTGGGCGGTGATGTCGTTCGTGTCTTCGACACCGATGCGGGGAAAGTCGCCATGCTGATCTGCTACGATGTGGAGTTTCCCGAACTGGGCCGCATTCTTGCCGATCAGGGAGTACAGATCCTTTTTGTGCCCTTCTGCACGGATACTTCGCCGGGTTACCACCGCGTCCGCTACTGTGCCCAGGCTCGCGCCATTGAGAACGAATGCTACGTCGTCGTCGCAGGGAGCGTGGGGAACTTGCCCAAGGTGGTGAATATGGACATCCAGTACGCCCAATCCGCTGTTTTCTCTCCGAGTGACTTCGCCTTCCCGAACAAAGCGATCGTGGCCGAGGCGACGACGAATACGGAGACCACCCTCATCGCCGATGTCGACCTCCACGACCTCACCGACCTCCACAGCTACGGCAGCGTTCGGAATCTCCGGCAGCGGCGCAAGGACCTCTATCGACTGGATTGGAAAAAGGAGAGCGAGACGGAGTGAACGCTTTTGTCAAAATTGACCGGGCCCTTGTGAAATTTTTCACAATCTCCCTTGCTCCCGACTTTTCGAGACGTAATCTCTTGAGAACTGACGCACCCCGGAGAAACGAAAATGCCTGAGACGATCGAGCAACACGCTGCCTATGATTCCAAAATCGAGGGCAATATTATTTTCACCAAAACTGATGCGGCGATCAACTGGGTGCGGAAGAACTCCCTCTGGCCCATGCCCATGGGGCTCGCCTGTTGTGCAATCGAGCTGATGGCATCGGGGGCATCCCGCTTCGATATTGCCCGATTCGGGGCGGAAGTGATGCGCTTTTCCCCCCGCCAGAGCGACGTCATGATCGTTGCCGGCACTGTCACCTACAAGATGGCTCTCGCCGTTAAACGGGTCTGGGACCAGATGCCCGAGCCGAAGTGGTGCATCGCGATGGGCGCCTGTGCCTCCTCCGGCGGCATGTATCGCAGCTACGCCGTTCTCCAGGGGATCGACCACCTCATCCCCGTCGATGTCTACATCTCCGGCTGTCCGCCCCGTCCCGAGGCCGTTCTTGAGGGACTCATGCGCCTGCAGGAGAAGATCTCCAAAGAAGAATCCTCCGTGGCCCACTTCCAGACTGAGAAAGCGGTCTGATCCGGAGTTTCCAAATCACTTTTTCTCTGTCATGACCTCCATTCTCACCATTCTCGGGGAACGTTTCGGTGCCGCCATCCTTGATACCGTCGAGTTTCGTGGCGAACAGACCGTCATCGTCGAACAGGCGAAAGCCAGAGAGATCATCAAATACTGCCGCGACGAGCTCGGGTTCGACTACCTTATCGACGTGAGCAGTCTCGATCATCTCGGCGTTGAGCCCCGCTGGGAGCTTGTTTACGAACTGTATGCCCTCGGCAACGGTGCCCACCACCACCTCCGTATCAAGTACAAACTCCCCGAGGACAGCAAGGCCGAGTCCGTCTCTGAGATCTGGCCCACCGCCGCGTGGCACGAGCGTGAGATCTATGACATGATGGGGATCGAGTTCACCGGGCTCGCCGACCATCGACGTATCCTCATGTGGGAGGGCTATCCCTACTTCCCCCTTCGCAAAGATTTCCCGCTCGCTGGTCGTCCCAGCGAGATGCCCGACGTCGCCTTCACCGATCGCGCTCCGCTCGCCGGCGGCCCTTTCGTGACCTCGCCGACCTCTGCCAGCACCGTCCATCGTGAGCCCCGCTCGCGGGAAATGGATTGATTCCCCCGGCAATCGGGCGGATGAATCGAGGCATGGACTGGCTCTCGGAGCAATGGCAGTGGGTGGGAGCGCATGAAGGGTTCTTCTACTGGATAGGGGCGCTCTCTCTTCTCACCGTGATCGTCAGCTCCATCGCCGTTCCCATGGTGATCCGGAGCATGCCGTACGACTACTTTCTCGAGAGCAGCGAGGGAGCAGAAGCGATCCGTGAGCAGCATCCCGCGCTGAGGCTCGTATTCCTGATCCTGAAGAATGTTCTGGGCCTGCTTCTTGTCATCGGAGGTCTGATTATGTTTGTCACCCCCGGGCAGGGGATTCTTACTCTCGTAATCGGATTGCTCCTTATGAACTTTCCCGGCAAACGTCGTCTTGAGATACGGCTCATTCGGATGAAACCCCTCAAACGGGCCGTCGATTGGATCCGGAACCGGGCGGGGCGGCGGCCCCTCGAATTGCCCGAGCATCGTCCCTGAGTAGGCCGTGAGTCTCCTGAAAGATCGCTGGGAAAGTATTCGTTCCGAATTTCGCCCTTGAAAAAAGCGCATGAGCAGGGAAACTAACCCCCGCCCGATTTGTCCCCCGGACTCGACAGATCAGGTATTCTCCAGAGCGACTCCAGACGGGCCGCCCGATCATGGAGGGATGGCTGAGCCCGGTTTAAGGCGCTCGATTCGAAATCGAGTGTAGAGCAATCTACCGTGGGTTCGAATCCCACTCCCTCCGCCATTGGTCTTTCCGAGGGCCGAGCGAAGCCGGCCCTCGGAAAGACCAATTACCGGGGAATCGGGTTCGAACGCCGTTCGACTCG